>OLFV01001105.1_pt1 | contig 27872 bp, 20 predicted proteins | sample 1605551 | NCBI WGS metagenome assembly OLFV01 (sample SAMEA3888922, study PRJEB22519) | human gut metagenome | biome: human gut; feature: human-associated habitat; material: faeces | place: Denmark | collected 2011 | reverse complement strand
GCATAGCTAAAGCTTTTTGGAACCACCGGCATTGCCGGTGGTTTTCTTTATACAACAAAAGCCCAGGAACGTTACGTTCCTGGGCTTTTGTCTATGTAGGCTTTTACGCTGGTTTTAAAAGGTGATGACCTCTTTGTCCGTTTCAAACTGGGCAGGCTCGCCGTTTTTGATGCTGCGGATGGTATCCAGCATCTGATTGTTGTGCTCCTCCGCCTTGGGGTCATTGTTCCAGGTGTTCTCGTACTTGAAGATCACATGGGAGATGGAACGGCCCTTCTTATGCTTGCGGAAGGAGACCTTCAGGTTCGTATACTGGTTGATAAAGCCCAGATTCACCTCAATGACGTTGCGCACAAAGTCCCCGGCGCTCTTGTACTTATCGTTGCAGTCGAAGAAATCCCGCAGGTAGTCGATGGCCAGCACGATCTCGTCCGGATCGGTAGAGATATCCGGGAAGGCCGGGGTGTTCTCCCCCTTGATGATGATATTCACCCAGCTGGTCAGCAGCTCAAAGAGGCGGATGGAATAGTTGGTAGGCAGCTTGATGATGCTGTCATAGGAATAAAGGGTGAACATTTCGCTCAGGCCGATGAGGTACGGCTTCAGCTCGTCGCTGAGGCGGTAGGTCAAGGTGCCGTCCTTGTACTCCACGCTGCTGAGCCAGTGGAGGATCTTGTAGTTGGGCTTGCCCTTCTTATCAGGCACTTCCTTGTCCCGGATGAAGATGACCCGCTGCATGAGGCTGATGTTGATGTCCTGCATGGAGCGGTAGACATTGGTCTTAGGCACCTCCAGAAATTCCGCCAGCTGCGAGACATTGACCTTGTAGGTCCGCAGGTCCTTGTCCCCCTTCATGATCTGGGAGACTGCCAGGCGGATCAGCTTGGATTCCATCAGCGTCAGATCGGACTGCTTGCTCCGCAGCAGCTCGTTGGCCTGCACGATATTGAAGTCCTTGCTGTAACGAATGGCAATGCCGCTTTCTCCGGACAGATTGTCCTCCGGCGTTTCCTGGATCAGCGTGTAATTGTCACGCTCCTCAGCGTCTGCATTTACATCCGGAATCTGGATCTGTTTTTCTTCCATGTTCTTCTCCTCTGCGCGGCTTTCTGCAAATTCATTTATTATCATATTCTATTTACGAAAAAGAGTCAACCCAATTTTTCGAAGTTTGTGTTTTTTCCTTCCTGCCCCTTCGACCGGCCTGCTGTCTGCCCAGGCGGCCTCCCTGCCCTGCCGCGGCAGCCCTTCTGCTATTCACGAGGTTTTGATTCTTCTAAGCCGCCTATGAGCCGATTCTGCTTATGGAAGGCTGTATCATTCACGAGGTTTTGATCTCGTTTTGGGGATTTACGAGGTTTTGATCTCTCCCCTCTCCCGCCGAAGGGCATTTACGAGGCCAATATCACTCCGGCAGCCTATTTACGAGGTTTTGATCTCGTTCATTGTGCTATTTTCGGCATGATCGTTCCGATTTTTGTTTATCGGTAAACTCTGTAAAGCATTATTGCTTTTCACTGCTTTTTGTGAATTTCACCCTCTCTTATGGGGAGCAGCCCCATTTTTCCTGCCTCTTTTCCGGCAAAAAGCAACGTTTTTCGTAGAAACCGCCCAATCTGATTCCCAATATCTTGTTGCTTTTTTATGAAAGTGGATCACATTTGGTGTCCGCCTCCGGCCTCTCCCAGCGTCACCCCATTTACGAGGTTTTGATCTCGTTTTGGGGGTTCCGCGCGTCGGGGAGAGATACAAACCTCGTGAATCAGCTCCCTGCGCCCCGCCAGCAGAGAGATCAAAACCTCGTGCATTGGAGCAGGCCGAAAGCTGACTGAGTGAGATCAAGACCTCGCAAATAGCAGCCCGTCTGAGTGTCGGAGGCGAGATCAAAACCTCGTATATACATTATATATAGTATATATATTGTCTTTCCTGAGATCAAAACCTCGTAAATCAAGTCTCCCTGGGAAAAAATGCGAGATCAAAACCTCTTAAATCATGCCAGAAACGGCAAGTGGAGAGATCAAAACCTCGTGAATAATGCAGCTTTCCATAAGCAGAATCGGCTCATAGGCGGCTTAAAAGAATCAAAACCTCGTATATACGCGGGCACCGCCCATTTTTTCATGGTTAAAATGTTCTTAAATTAGAAGCTTTTCAAGAAATCGCCTGTGGATCTCCTAAATTTTGTTCCCGGTTTTTTCGTCATTTTTTGAGGGCAAAATAGAGACATTGGCCTCGTAAATCAGCTGATTCCGGTACGAAAAGAGAGATCAAAACCTCGTATCAAAAGATACATCCCTCGTACTTCAGAGATAAAACCCTCGTCTATATACGATACAAACCTCGCAGAAACGAGATACAAACCTCGTACCGGGAGGGGCGATACTTATTAAATAAAAATAATAAAATAGAAAAAGTTCTATAAAAGTAGGAAAAACCGACTGAGGTCCCCTATGGGGACTCAGTCGATTCTGCTTTTCGAAGAAAAAACCTTCTGATATTTACAGCGAAATACGTTCCTCTGGCTTCCAGTCAGGAAAACAACTCCATTTCCTTCGATCACAGCGGAGAAACAGACTCTCCAGAGCAAGAAGTTGGAAGAGCAAAACTCCCACCACGCCTTCTATACGGTGCCCACCCGGATTTCCGAGCCTAAAATCTTCAGAATCAGCTATTCTGCCGACACAAACGTGCTGGAACAGGAAAATGCATGGGAGCGCTGACCGAAAAATGGGCTTACAGGCAAAAGAACGCAGAGCCAAGATAACGGATACTGCCTTGATCTTTTAGAGTCTCTCGGTTGTTTTACCCTCTTTTTGGCGACATTTGAGTCATGGGTCCGCAGAAAATCTGTAAAACCCGGTTTAGAACGGTGACAGATCGGTTAAGCTGATGATAGGGCCCGTTCTCTGGCTGCGGAGCATTCGGGAGCAATTTAAATTCCGTTATGCGATAATAGGTTTACATAAAACTTGCATACAGAAGCAAACGGGCACCTGGACCGGCAGAAAATTATGACAAGTTCGTCTTTGTGCTCCAAAAGGGTCTAAAGCCTTGCGACTTCAAGGGCTCAAGAAAGCACAGGGACACAAAAATAATTGGAGCTAATGATAGGCTGCTCGATGGGTAAACGATTACGTTAAAAAATTAGGCCAATGCCATATACTCATAAGAGGTCTTATAAGAGGAATTTCCTTGCGTACATCGGAGACGGCGCTGCCTAAAACAGTAAACCCAAATGAGACGGTCCCTGTAAATAAAGGCTATTGCCTGCGGCCTCTCCTCTTCCCGCAAGAAATGACAGTCGAATGACTGGCTTGCGTTTCCACGAAAGCCGCTGACAGATTAAAAAGCAAAAGCAAATATCATGTCGAAAAAGGCAATATCAAGGCCAAGCCAATTGTTTATTTCCAATGGCTCGGATTCTATAATATGCGCAAGATATCTCAAAAATCAATTCCCAATTCCCTTTTGTGTTCCGGTGATCTCCTGAGCCCTTGAAGGTGCAAGGCTTTGGAACCTTTTGGAAAACAAAGTCGAACTGAGACAAAATTAATACTGAACGGAGAAAATGCAGCCCGCTCATTTTCGCAGCTGCTGGGATCTTCCCCTCGTATTTCCGTGGAGGTATAAAGGCGCGGGAAAGCAACATGAAGATGGAAAAGAAACCCGAAGGAGCGCCCAGATCAAGCACCCCTTCGGGATATTCGAATTCCCTGTTCAGTTTACAACAGCCCTCGCAGATCCAGATAATCCAGTAGAAAGCTGGTGCGGACGGCACCGATGCTTGCGTTCAACCGGCGAGCCAACTCCAGCATGGCCTCCTGAGTTCCCGGCAGCAGATACACATTCATCCGATTGGAGCTGAGATTGACGGCGTGATTTTTGGTCAGCGTGTAAATCTCAGCCATTTCGTGCAGCTCATAGTCCGCTGGCAGGTCTGCCAGCGTTTCTTCCATGATCACCGTCAGCATTTTCGGGACGGAATACCGGTTTTCCGTAGCCAACTGCCGCAACCGGTCCATCAGACCGATATTTACCCGCATTTTCACGGGGACACGCTGCTCCGGGCCTTTTGGACGGGCCATTACTGTCCGTTCCGCAGGAGATCGGCCAGCTCCGCGGCCTCCTTGGCCAGCTTATCCAGACTTTCGACAATGGAACCGTCCCTATCGGCAGCGTCCATTTTCCGCAGAGAATTCAGCCGCCGCTTGCTGGAGGTGATTTTAGAGAGGTCAAACGTGACCTTCTCATACTTTCGGATCAGCGTGGCCTTTTGGGTGCGGACCGCCACATCTCCGGCGGGCTTGGCGTGAACCGGCGGAATAATGGCTTCTTCCAGCCGGGCCAGCTCCGCTTCCCGGCCGTTGGTCATGCGGGCGGCCTGAGCGGCCCGGTCCGTGATCCGGGTGACATAGGTATGCTCCAGAGCCTTGTCCCCATTGGACATCTGAATGGCCTTATTGATGGCATTTACATAGAGAACCTGCTCGCTGGGTTCCAGCGGGCAGAGCGACAGGGCCTGTGCGTGAGAAATGGTGCCATTTTGGAAGAATTCCTTCACATCGTCGATCAAGGACTTGTCAAACTGGGTGTAACGCTGGACCGTGGAGTCCGTCATCTGGGTGCGGGACTTGAAATATGCCTCGGCAGCCCGGCGATCCACCTGAAATTTCGCCTGTAAATTGTCCAAATACCGGGAAATGCAGGCTTGAATGGTCTTTGCGTCACCGGAAAGGCCCCGAACCATGATATTTGCCTCATCCAGAATGATGAGTTCGGACAGCTCGTCCAGTCCGGTGTAAGTCTGGGCCTGCACCCGATCCCATTTATGAGCCTTCTGGCCGGTGGGATCGCTTTCCTGCTCCCGTTTTTGCAGCAAACGCAGGGCTTTCACCCGGCGTTCACCGGAAAGCAGCATAAAGGTGCCGTCCTCCCGTTGACTGACCACGATGTTGTGCAGCAGGCCATTGCGCTCGATGGCGTCCGCCAGCTGCTGGATGCTCTCATCATCATCGTTGCAGGACCAGAGGTTATGGGGGTTAAATTCAATGTTTCGCAGGAGGATCCGGGTCAATTCTGTGCCTTCGTTCTGGAAGGACATGGCGATCTCCGTTTTTGCCAGGTGGTTTTTGGTCGATAATTCCTGAGAACCCTGGGGAATTTGGCTTTTCAGCCTATCAAGCTTACCCATTATTCGTCAGCCTCCTTTTTTGCCAGACGCTGTTTGATCTCGTTCCAAAGCTGCATGTAGTCCACGGAAGGATTGGATTTTTTGGAGTAGAGCACCACCGGTACGGCGGCAATGGTGCTCTCCGGAACTGCGCTGCCCTTGCGGATGCCGGTTTTGAAGAGAACAGAGGCGTATTCCGGATTTTCCTCAAACATTTGCCGCACCAGATTGACGGCAGCCGTCCGCTCCACCTGGGTCAAAACCACGCCCAAAATGTCGATTTTTACATCTTCCCGAGTCTCCAAATCCAAAATCATGGCCAAAGTGGTCTCAAAACCCTCCAAAGAGAAGTTGTCGCACCGGACAGGGATCAAAACCTCGTCAGCGCAGAACAGGGCGCTCATGGTGAGATTGTCCCGGGCGGGAGGGGTGTCGATGACGATGTAATCATAATCATCGTTGATATTGGCCAAGCAATGGATCAGGAAGGTGTAGTTCTTCATTTTGTATTCGTCCGCCAGCAGATCCAACTGATGAACGGCCCGAGGCGTCTGGGCGGTGCTGGGGATGATGGAGACACCCACCACGTTGGTGGGGTGGATGTAGGGAGCCAGATCCATCCCGCCCAGGTCAAAGTTCATGAACATATTCACCAGGCCGTGACCCTTGTAGAAGTTCTCGGCCTTCTTGTGCTGGGTCAGCATGTAGGTGGTGTTGGCCTGCTGGTCCATATCCACCACCAGGACACGTTTTCCCTCGGCGGCCATCAGAGCCGCCAGATTGACAACTGTGGTTGTTTTGCCGGTACCGCCCTTTTCGATGGCGGTTGTCAGGATCAGAGACATAAAACCCCTCCATTTTGCGCGTTTCTGGAGATTTACCCCCAGTTTTGCTGTATTTTTTACGTTCTCATTATAGCTTGCTTATCATAATACTGTCAATATAAAGCCGCACATTTCTCGGACTTTTTCCAAAAGAAACTCAAATGACACGGACCCTGTAAATGAGCCGACAGCAGAACAAACCCACTTGACACGGTCCCTATAAATGACAGTCAGGAGCAGCAAACCCAAACGAGACGGTCCCTGCAAATCCGCCTGATCCCGCAGCGGAATGAGGGACAGTCTCATCATACCACCTGATGCCCGGTATTTTTTGTCGGAGGCTGACGGCTGGAGTCTCAGAAGGGTAGGTTATATTTCAAAATGCTGTGTTAAAAAATTAACGAGCAAAGGTAAGGCCGATCCCGCTGCCTCGCACACGCCTGTTTCCCCTCGGAAACAAATCATGGAAACCGCAGTCACTTTGTTGTATACTATACAGAAAACCAGCAGGGAAGGAGGGGAGCGCCATGCTTACCAAACAGCTGACCGCCGACGCGGCAGCGCTGCATCAGGCTATCCTGCGCCACGACGGCGAGGTCTCCCCGTTCTTCTGCGGAAAAGAACTGGGCTGGGAGCACCGCCGCATCGCTCGGGCCATGGAGGAGCTGGTGGCCGCTGGGATCATAGATCCCGCAGCCGCCATCCTGCCAAAGCCCTTGAAACAGCGGAAAACCTACGATTTCCCGGAAATTCAGGCCATTTTTGCGGACTTTCCGGCCTTTGCCCGGGCCGTACACGCCGTGGAACACGCCGCAGGCCGCCGCCTGCCCACGGCAGATCTCAGCGCCCTGACGGAGCTGTTCGACTTCCACGGCCTGTCTCCGGAGGCGCTGGAGCTGCTGACGGCCCAATGCTGCGACGAAGCCATCCTCCGGGGCGAGGAGCGCCCCACGGCCCGCCGCATCGAAAAGCTGGGGCTGGAATGGGCGCGCCTGGGCGTCCGCTCCCAGGCGGACGCCGTGGCCGCGATCCGCCGGATGGCCCGGCGGGAACAGACGGTGGCGGAGGTCCGCCGTCGGCTGCGGCTGGCCCCGGACGCGCGAATTTCGTCGGATGACGCCTACATCGCCGCGTGGCTGGACTGGGGCTTCACCCCGGCGCTCATCGAGCTGGCCTTCAACCGCACCGTGCTGAACTGCGGCCGCCTGAACTGGAAATATTGTCACGGAATTCTGGAAAGCTGGCGGAAAAACGGCCTGTTCACCGTGGCGGACGTTCTGGAAAAGGACGCGCCGCCCCGCAAGCCGGAAACCGCGCCGGAGCCGGACGATCCCTGGCGCTACATCCCCTGATCCCCCGCGAAAACCGTCATATTCGGACAGAACTTGGTAAGTTCTGTCCGTTTTTTTGTCCTCCCCCGCAAACCACTATATAAAAAAGAATGCCCCGGCCTCAGTTACACAGACCTCCTCAATGTTACAGCCGTGTAACAAATCGGTGTAACCACTTGCATTTCAAAAAGTCGAATGTTATCTTAGCATTACAAAACAATGCGATCGAGACTTACCCCCGGTTCAGATATTGGGTAGGCTAGCCACGATATGTAAATCGGGGCGGTTAAGAAAGCTTTGTTTTGTAAAACAAACTCCCGAACGGGAGAATCTAAAAGGAGGAAACCCCATGAAGAAGTTCCTTTCTCTGGTACTGGCTCTGGTGATGACCATGTCTCTGGTCACTGTCAGCGCCGGCGCCAAGGACTTCACCGACAGCAGCAAGATCCAGTACACTGAAGCTGTTGACGTGATGTCCGCCGTGAAGGTCATCGACGGCTATGCCGAAGGTGACTTCCGTCCCAGCACCACTCTGACCCGTGGCGCTGCTGCCAAGATCATCTGCAACCTGATCCTTGGCCCCACCACCGCATCCGCTCTGGTTGCTGACGCCGCTCCTTACAAGGACGTTCCTACCAACCACACCTTCGCTGGCTACATTGCTTACTGCCAGAAGACCGGTATCATCTCCGGTTATGCTGACGGTACCTTCAAGCCCGCCAACTCCCTGACCGGCTATGCTTTCATGAAGATGCTGCTGGGCGCTCTGGGCTACAAGGCCGAGAACGAGGGCTACACCGGTGCCAACTGGTCCATCCAGGTTGCCAAGCGCGCTCTGAACGTCGGTTTGTCTGACGATCTGGTGGGCGACTTCAACGGCGTGAAGGCTGTCAACCGTGAAGAGGCTTGCCTGTATGCCTTCAACACCCTGAAGGCTACCATGGTTGAGTACGAGAAGAACTCCACCGTCACCGTTGGCAACATCACCATCAAGGACACCTCCGACGCTAAGGAGATGACCAACACCGCCAAGACCGATGGCAACATCGACAAGGACGGCAAGATGCAGTTCGCTGAGAAGTATTTCACTGATCTGCGCCTGAACGACAATGCCACCGATCCTTTCATGCGTCCTGCCAACCAGTGGAAGATCAAGTCCGAGGAGATCGGCACCTATGCTCAGACTCCCGACCTGACCTACACTGCTGATGTTAAGTCCAGCGCCATCTACAAGGATCTGGCTCTGGGTGATGCTATCGAGAAGAAGAATGTTTCCGTCTATGTCGACGGCGAGTCTGCTGATGCTTATGCCATCCGCAAGAACGACAACGACACCAAGTTTGGCGGCAACGGTGTTCTGACCGAGGTCTTCTATGACAAGAACGATGACTCTGTTGTTATCACCGAGGTCATGACCTACTTCGGCCAGATCAACAAGACCGTCAAGGCTACCTCCACTGCTGATGCTTATGTGGAAGTCCTGACCGGTGATGCTGCTGCTGACAATGTCAAGAAGAACACTGCCGCTAACAGCACCGAGAAGTACGAGACCAACGAGACCTTTGAGGACGACGCTTATGTTCTGTACACCTTCTCCGTGAAGGAAGACGAGATCCAGAGCGTTGAGCTGGCCAAGTCCGTTGCCGGTACTGTCACCAAGGTTGAGAACGACAAGAAGGTTGACGCTAGCAAAAATAAGAACGTGACCATCAATGGCGAGACCTACAAGGCTTCCGCTACCATGGCCAACGAGATTCTGGATAAGGTCAGCCCCAAGAACGATTACACCCTGTATCTGGATTCCTATGGTTACGGTATCTTCGTTGAGGAAGAGGAGTATGTCTCCACTGACTTCGCTCTGCTGAAGGATTACCGCGACAAGAACAGCTTCGACACCAACCGTGCTCTGCTGGTTCTGGCTGATGGCACCGAGAAGATCGTTGACACCGCTAAGAACTACAAGAAGGCTGGTTCCGATCATCTGGATATCGGCACCATCGTGACCTACAAGGTCAACGACGCCAACGAGTACACCCTGAAGGAAGTCAAGACCACTGAGGCTACTGCTGCTCTCAGCGATAAGGTCACCTCTTTGACGGGCTACACGGCTTCCACCAAGTTTAAGATGGAGACCGACAAGGCCACTATCACCACCGGCACTTCTGATAAGAATTCTAAGGGCACCATTTACGGCAACTCCAAGACCACCTTTGTGGTTTACAACAATGCTGATGATGAGTGGACTTCCTACACCGGCATCAAGAACGCTCCTTCTGTGACTGCCGCTGCAAAGAAGGGTGCTGTTGCTTTCTGGTACTGCAAGGGCACTTCCACCATCGCCACCATCGTTTACATTGTTCCCATGAACGATGACATTGTTGAAGATACCAACAATAAGAACATCTTCATTGCTGGCGAGTCCGTTTCCAACTATGTCCACGACGGCGATGACTACTACACTTACAACGCTGTTGTCGGCGGCGAGATCAAGACCGTGAAGGTTGATGCCTCCGCTAAGGTCTATGAGAACGACGGCAAGACTCTGGCCACCGATAAGGACGGCAATACCATCAAGGCTTACGCTCTGAACGGCATCTATGGTAAGTATTCCACCGACAGCGACGGCTTCATCACCAAGCTGGTCGAGTACAATGACACCGCCGATAAGACCTATGCCATTGGTGTGGGCCTGGACAAGAACTCCGAGGACTACACCGTGATCGTCAACACCGCTGGCACCAAGAAGACCATCACTGTGGACGATGACGCCAAGTTCTACAACGTCGATAAGGACGGCGATATCACTGCCGGCTCTTACAAGACCAGCGTTGTGAAGGACGAGGACGATATCGCTTACTACATTGTCGAGGACGGCATGGTCACGACTATGTATGTTGAGGAAGTCGAGACCAAGGATAAGGCTGACGGTGCTGTTACCCTGGAGAACAGCGTCAATGACACCAATGCTGACATCACTGTTGACAATGGTGCTGATGCCGTGGTTCTGACCGTGGTTGCCAAGGGTAAAACCAAGAACGATGTTGTTGAGAGCTATCAGTGGTACAAGGACGGCAAGAAGCTGGCCGCCGAGACCGGCAAGACCCTGACCATTGCCACCGATAAGGCTTCCGCCGGCGAGTATTACTGCAAGGTTGTCTTTGCCAACGACAAGGTCAACGGCAATGGCGTCAAGGAAGTTACTTCCGCCTCCATCAAGGTGACCGTCAACGCTTATGTCCAGACCGCTAACGTGGCTGTGTACTTCACCACCGATGGCACTAAGGCCACCACGGTTGGTACTGATGTTGTCACCGTTAAGGTTCAGGGCGGCGTTCTGGCTACCGTGACTGCTGCGGATGTTACTCCCAAGCTGCCTGCGGGCTATAAGCTGGCTTCTGTCAGCGGTCTGCCTGCCGGCGTTACCATCGGCGGCACTCCCGAGGTCATTGTGACTGTCGAGACTGTCTGATTGCAGATCTCATTTCAATCAAAACTCATCTGAGCTGAGATGACGAGCACCCCGCACCTTTCGGTGCGGGGTGTTCGCTTATTTTTTTCCGTATATTTTTAAAAGACTTCCGGTCTTTGCGGTGGCATCAGAATTGGGTGAAAGAGAAAGATACCCCAAATTCTGGAAAGTATTGCCGTAATTTTGGAATCTACTGCCGTCTAAAAAGAAGCCGTTCAATGAAGTGGTTTTGTCAAATAGTGGATACGTAATGAAACTACAATTTCCACTGATGCTATTTGCCAAGGTAGTAGTCAAGGCACCGGTGGAATCTTCTTTGTAAAAGAAGATATCATAAGATGTTTTCGCACTGAATTTCGGCTTCACTACAAAAATAACTTCTGCCCATTGATTCCAATCGATGTTGACCGAAAAATCGCAGGATTCTCCGGTAGTACCATTGACGGTCTGAATCAACTGTAAGCCTACTCTTTTGCCCAGCGCCGTGTCCGCCGCCTCCCGCGCGGCCGTCTCCGCCGCCACGCCGTCGGCATTGCTTTTCAGCGCCGCGTCGATCTTGTCCCAGTTGTCATTAAATTCCTCCACCAGAATGCGGTCTGTCCCCGCCCAGCGGGACAGCCGGTAGTTGGGTGTCTGTTGACTTGCCATACGTTTAACCCTATCCTTTCTCAGAATGTTATTGTTGCATAACAAAATACAGTATCTATACAACCTTCTGAAAAAAGTTCCTGTTGCAAGATATCGACACCCCTCGATTCCGTTCGAGGTTGAAAAGTGAAAAAGCGTTGCACCACCGCCCTTGACGGCCCTCCGGAGACCTGTTATCATGACCCTGAGAACAACACCGGGAGGGGCCTATGATTTTTCAGAAATCCGCCTGCATTGAGACACTGTACACGGAGCTGCCCTTTTTAGAGCGGTTTCGCGCCGCCAAGGCCGACGGCTTCGATTTTGTAGAATTCTGGAGCTGGACCGACAAGAACCTCGCCGCCGTGAAGGCCGCCGCGGACGCTGCGGGGGTCGGCATTTCCGGCTTCAACGGGGACGCGGAGCTGTCCCTCATCGACCCTGCCCAGAAAACGGCCTACAAGGCCTTTCTGCGGCGTTCTCTGGACGCCGCTATGGAGATAGGGGCAAGGTCCGTCACCGTCCACTCAAACGGTCTGGGGGAGGGAGGAAGGGTCCTTTGCCCATACGATGACCTCAGCGACGCCGTGAAGCTCTGCACCATGTTCGACACGCTGAAAATCGCGGCGGAATGGGCGGAAGCTTGCGGCGTCCAGATCAATCTGGAGCCGCTGAACGTCACCACGGACCATCCCGGCAATTTCCTCCGTCATACCCGCACGGCGGCAGAACTGACCCGGCTCATCGGCTCCCCGTATTTGAAGGTGCTGTACGATGTGTACCACATGCAGCTCAACGAGGGCAGCCTGTGCGACCATATTCGCGCCTACGCCGACCAGTTCGGCCACATCCATGTGGCGGACGCGCCGGGCCGTCACGAGCCGGGCACCGGGGAAATTCACTACCCGGCGGTGTTCGCCGCCTTGGAGCAGGCGGGCTACCGGGGGATCATCGGCTACGAGCTGTTCCCCAAAACCGACACGAAAACCGCCGTCCGGGCCATCATGGCGGACTGACTGCCTATTGCAGAAGGGGGAAATTTTATGTCAGATTACAGCGCCTTTTTCTTAATGAAGCCGGAGGATGTGAAGCGGTACGCCGTGGAAGTGCTCCGTTTTTTCCAGCCGGAGGAGGAAACCGATTGCGTCGAGATCGGCGACGGCAACATCAACTATGTGTTTCAGGTGCGCTCCCGGAAGGACGGCCGCTCCGTCATCGTGAAGCAGGCGGACAAGCTGCTGCGCTCCTCCGGCCGTCCGCTGGATCTCTACCGCAACAAGATCGAGGCGGAGACCCTGATGCTGGAGGCCCGGCTGGCCCCCAAATTCATCCCGGAGGTCTATCATTACGATGAGACCATGGCCGCCCTCTCCATGGAGGACATTTCCGCCTACAAAAATCTCCGCAAGGAGCTGGCGGCGGGCCGGGTCTACGGCCATCTCAGCGAAAATCTCTCCGATTTTCTGGCCCAGTCCCTGCTGCCCACCACGGATCTGGTGATGGATCGGCAGGAAAAGAAGAAGCAGGTCAAATTCTTCACCAATCCGGAGCTGTGCGACATCACGGAGGACCTGGTGCTCACGGAGCCGTATCTGGCCCAGCCCATGAACCCCCGGAACAAGAATATCGTCACCCCCGGCAACGAGGACTTCGTGCGGGAGCATCTCTATGAGGACAAGGCCCTCCACGGGGAAGTCGCCGCCCTGCGCAACGGCTTTATGAACAACGCCCAGGCGCTGATCCACGGTGATCTCCATTCCGGCTCTATTTTTGCCAATGAGCAGGGTATCAAGGTCATCGACCCGGAATTCGCCTTCTACGGCCCCATGGGCTACGACATCGGCAATGTCATCGGCAACCTGTTTTTCGCGTGGGCCAACAAGGCCTATACCGGCGGCAGCGCCGAAACGCAGACCGCTCTGGAGCAAACCATCCGGGAGACCTGTGACAAAACGGCGGACAAGCTGGTGGCGGAATATGATAAGCTGGTGACCTTCCCGCTGTACCGCGCCCCCGCCTTCCGCAAGGCCTATCTGGACGGCGTGATGGCGGACTCCTACGGCTACGCCGGGACGGAGATCATCCGCCGGGTGGTGGGCGATTCCAAGGTGATGGAGGTCACCTCCGTCACGGACCCGGCCCAGCGGCTCCCCATGGAGCGCGCCCTCATTGATTTGGGCATCTATCTCATCAAAAACCGTGCCGGCGGCCTCAACGGGGCGGCTGTGACGGAGAAATTCCATAAGATCTTGGCAGAGGGGAGGGGCACACATGGTCAGAATGGATGAAAATATGCCGTTTCTGCTGCAATATGAAAACGTTGCGTGGTACGAAAACGGCAAGGTCCGCATTTTAGACCGGCGGATCTATCCCACGGAGGTCCGGTTCGTGGAGTGCGTCACCTATCAGGAGGTGGTGCAGGCCATCGCGGACATGGTGACCCAGAGCGCGGGGCCGTATACCGCCGTTGGCATGGGCATGGCCTTGGCTGCGTGGCAGGTCCGGGACAAGGGCGCTGCGGAGCAGGACGCCTTCTTGCAGCAGGCGGCTTATGATCTGGCCCACGCCCGCCCCACCACCGCCAACCGCTACGGCCAGATCACCTACCGCTGCGCTGAGGTGGCCAAGGAGGCGCTGGCGGCAGGGAAGGACCCCGTTCAGGCCATCGTGGAGAACACGGTGGAGTCCCTGAACCGCCGGTATTCCACCATGCAGATCGTGGGCGACCATCTGGCGGAGCTGATCCCGCAGGGGGGCACGATTCTGACCCAGTGCTTCGGCGAGACCATCATCGGCACCGTGATCCGGGCCGCCCGCCGTCAGAACAAGGACTTCAAGGTGTTCTGCGCCGAGACCCGGCCCTATCTGCAGGGGGCGCGGCTGACCTCCGGCTGCTTTGCCCAGATGGGCTTTGATACCACGGTCATCACCGACAACATGGTGGCCTACGCCATGGAGCGGGAGGGCATCGACCTGTTCACCTCCGCGGCGGACACCATCGCCCGGGACGGCCACATCGCCAACAAGATCGGCACGTTCCAGATGGCGATTCTGGCCAAGTATTTTGGTATTCCGTATTACGTCACCGGCATCCCCGATCAGGACAAGCACAGTAAGGATGACATCGTCATCGAGATGCGGGACCCCCAGCAGGTCCTCAGCTATCGGGGCATCCCCAACACCGTGCCGGAGGTCAAGGCCATCTATCCCTCCTTCGACGTGGTGCCGCCTCACCTCATTTCCGGCGTGGTCACGGATAAAGGCGTCTATGTGCCCTATCTGCTGGATCACTATTTTGATTCTGATGTAAAGAAGTTCTATTAAGACCGGAAGGAGAGACTTGCTATGCTGATGCAGGAAGAGAGAGAACTGGTCGTTGAATACGGCAAAAAGATGAGCGCCGCCCGGTTGAGCACCGGAACCAGCGGCAATATCAGTATTTACAACGCTGAAAAAGGCCTGGTGGCTTTGAGCCCCTCCGGCATGGACTATTTTTCCACCACCCCGGAGGATGTTGTGATCCTGGATCTGGACGGCAAGGTGGTGGACGGTAAGCGGAAGCCCTCCAGCGAGTGGGCTCTGCACACAACGTTCTATAAGCATAAGCCCCATGCAAGAGCCGTTGTCCACACCCACTCCGTCTACTGCACGACGCTGGCCGTGCTGGGTGAGCCCATCCGGGCAGTACACTATGTGATCGGTGACGCAGGCGCGGCGGAGGTTCCCTGTGCCCCCTATCAGCTGTTTGGCACAGAGGCGCTGGCGGAAGCGGCTATGGAGGTCTGCGGCAAGAGCGATGGTGTTCTGCTGGGCAACCACGGCCTCGTGTGCTGCGGCAAGGATATCAAGGGTGCTTACGGCCTCGCCTGCAATCTGGAATACATCGCGGAGATCCAGTGCCGGGCCATGAGCATCGGCAAGCCCAATGTTCTGACGGAGGAGCAGATGGCGGAGGTCATGGTGAAGTTCCAGTCCTACGGACAGCCCGGTGCGAAAAAGACCGGATATTGAGGGGAGCGTTACGATGCGGAACTTTGATTTTTACAGCCCTACCTACTTCGTGTTCGGAAAGGACCGGGAGGCGGAGACCGGCAGGTATGTCAAGCGCTTCGGCGGCAGCCGGGTGCTGGTGGTCTACGGCGGGCAGTCTGCCAAACGCTCCGGCCTGCTGGACCGGATCATGGCCTGCCTGAAGGAAGAAAACCTTTACGCCGTGGAGCTGGGGGGCGTCAAGCCCAATCCCCGCAGCGGCCTTGTCTATGAGGGCATTGACCTCTGCCGCCGGGAGAAGATCGACTTCATTCTGGCCGTGGGCGGCGGCAGCGTCATCGACACCGCCAAGGCCATTGCCATCGGTGTGCCTTATGACGGTGATTTCTGGGACTTTTTCTCCGGGAAGGTGCCGGAGCAGGCTCTGCCTGTGGGCACCGTCCTGACCATTGCCGCCTCCGGCAGCGAAGGCTCCCCGGATTCCATCATCACCAACGAGAAGACGCTGGAGAAGAACGGCGCGGAGGCCGACTGCCTCCGTCCCTGCTTCTCCGTGCTGGACCCTGCCCTCACGGAAAGCCTGCCCGCCTATCAGACGGCCTGCGGCATCACGGACATCATGGCCCACACCTTTGAGCGCTATTTCACCAATACGCCGGACGTGGAGGTCACGGACCGGATGCTGGAAGGCGTTCTGCTGGCCATGCTCCATGAGGGCCGCCGGGTCATGGAGGACCCTCACAATTACGAGGCCCGTGCAAACATCATGTGGGCCGGTATGGTGTGCCACAATGACATTATGGGCGTGGGCCGTCAGCAGGACTGGAACAGCCACCATTTGGAGCACGTGCTCTCCGCCAAGTATGACTGCGCCCACGGCGCGGGTCTGGCGGTCATCATGCCGGCGTGGATGCGCTACTGCGCGGAGCACGGCGGCGAAAAGCGTCTGGCCCAGATGGCTGTCCGGGTCTTTGGCTGCCAAATGGACTTCGACGATCCCAAGCGCACGGCGCTGGAGGGTATCGAGGCCTTCCGGGCATTCCTGCGATCCATCGGGATGCCCCTGACCTTTGCCGAGATCGGCGCCGATCCGGCAGATATCCCGGAGCTGGTGGAGATGAACCACATCGGCGACGGCAAGACCGGCGGCTATATCGGTCTGGACAAGCAGGCCCATTTCGACATCTACAATCTTGCCGCCGGGAGCTGCGTTCCCGAAAAATAAATGGATGTGACATAAGTGCTGCGGGGGCGCTCCTGTCAGGAGCGCCCTCGCGGGGTTCTCTGCTCCTGCTGCTTTGTGTCCGCCAAAGCTAACGTATAAAGGTATACAAGGTACAGGTTACTTACCGTTTACAAGCTATTAGCGTATACACAAATCAAAAAAGTGTGTTCGTTGCGAAGCTGATGAACGGATCATCCTCGCAGCTTTGGCGTTCCCAATGAGCCATGTTCCATAAAGAAGCGGAAGACCTTGTATCGTAAGGCTTTCCGCAAAAGCGCCGCCCGTGCTTTGGTAAAAAATCCGAAGCATGGGCGGTGTTAAATTTTGTCAAAATTTATCTTGACATCTAACCGTGATCAGAGTACCATGAAAACAACTTTTTTGGATTTAACTCTTTAATTCAAAAAAGTGTACGTCATGTAAGGAGAGACGAGAGGAGAAACACTATGTACAATTTTGCACTCGCGTTTGTGATCTGCGGCGTCGTGTATTTCATCGGCGAAGCAGTCTCAAACCTGACGAAGGCCTGGATCCCATCGGTTTTCGTCACCGCCGCCGTACTTCTGGTAGGCTTCTGGACTGTTATTCCCACCACCGTTGTAAGCGACTCCATGCTGATCCCCTTTGGCAGCACCATCGGCATTTACCTGCTTATCACCCACATGGGCACGGTCATTTCCATCAAGCAGCTGCTGTCCCAGTGGAAGACCATCGTCATGTGCCTGGCCGGTCTTGCCGGTATGTGCGCGCTGTGCCTGGTCATTCTGCCCGGCGTGATCGGCCGTGACCTGGTGGTTGCCGGTCTGCCCCCGCTGACCGGCGGCATCATCGCTGCCACCACCATGAAGACAGCTGCGGAGGCGAATGGCCTTACCGAAGCCGCCATCTTCGCCATCGCTATGTACTGCGTGCAGGGCTTTGCCGGCTATCCCCTTACCGCTGTCTGCCTCCAGCTGGAGGGCAAGAAGCTGATCAAGGGCTATCGCGCCGGTGAGTACAAGCTGGAAAGCGCCGTCAGCGATGTGGACGCCGTCAACGGCAAGCTCAACAACGGCACTGCTGAGGAGCACAAGAAGCTGATTCCCCCTCTGCCTGCCAACTGGAACGGCCCTGTGGTCATCCTGCTGAAGCTGGGCATCGTGTCCTGGCTCGCAACCCAGCTGGGCTCTATCGTGATCCCCATCATCAACATGAAGATCAGCGGCGCCGTGTATGCTCTGATTCTGGGCGTCATCTTCACCAGCATCGGCTTCCTGGATGAAAACGCCATCAATAAGGCCAACTCCTATGGCATCATCATGTTCGCTCTGATGATGTATGTGTTCGACGGTCTGAAGGACTGCACCCCCGAGATGCTCAGCAGCATCATCGGTCCCATGATCCTCCTGATCGTGGTGGGCGTTATCGGCATGGTCATTCTGTGCTTCATCGCGTCCAAGATTCTGAAGGTCTCCTTCCTGATGGCCACCGCCACGGCGTTGACCGCACTCTACGGTTTCCCGCCCAATGCCATCATCACCGAGGCCACCTGCACCGCTCTGGCGCAGACCCCGGAGGAGAAGGAATTCCTGATGAGCAAGATGTTCCCGCCCATGATCGTGGGTGGCTTCACCACTGTGACCATCACCTCCGTGGTAATCGCCGGCATCTTTGCCGAAATGTTCTGATCCAGTCATCCGCAAAGCTGTCCGGCTTTTCCCGCCGGACAGCTTTGTTTACAAAATCACTCTTGCACATCCCGGAAAAACCGATACAATAAAGCTACCACAGATTATATGAAGAAAGGATCATGTGTATTATGGATATCAAAACTCTTGCGGAACAGTACAACGATTACATCATTGATCGCCGTCGGTATTATCACACATGCCCGGAGCTCTCCGGCGAGGAGAAGAACACCCGCGCCCATCTGAAGGAGGATCTGGAGGCACTGGGCATCACCGACATTCACGAGATGGAGACCTGCTACGGCCTGACCGCCACCATTCACGGCGGCAAGCCCGGCAAGACCGTGGCGCTGCGCGCCGATATTGATGCTCTGCCCGTCAAGGAGGAGACCGGCCTGCCCTTCGCCTCCCACAACGAGGGCAAGATGCATGCCTGCGGCCATGACAACCACATGGCCATGCTGCTGGGCGCCGCCAAGATCCTCAACGCGGTGAAGGACGAGCTTTCCGGCGATGTGCGCCTGGTGTTCCAGCCTGCGGAGGAGACCGCCGTGGGCGCTCTGCGGATGATGGAGGAACACGCACTGGACGGTGTGGACGCCATTTACGGCGTGCATGTCTGGGGTACCTATGACGCCCCGGGTATCGCTTTCCCCGCCGGCAACCTCATGGCCTGCTGCCACGGCTTCACCATTGAGGTGGAGGGCAAGTCCGCCCACGCTTCCGCCCCTCACGAGGGTGTGGACGCCGTGATGGTGGCAAGCTCCATTCTCCAGTCCATCCAGCAGCTGGTCTCCCGGATGAACGATCCTCTCAACCCGCTGGTCATCACCGTGGGCAAGGTCACCGCCGGCAACCGCTGGAACGTGCTGGCCGGCCACGCCACGCTGGAGGGCACCGTGCGTACCTTCCTCACCGGCACGCAGGTGGAGGACGCGCTGCGTAAGGTGGCCGAGTGTACCGCTGCAGCCTTCGGCGCCAAGGCGACCCTGAGCTATCAGTACATGACGGAGCCTGTCATCAACGGCGATGAGCAGCTCAACCGCATCGCCCAGACCGCCGTTACCAAGCTTTACGGTAAGGAATCCCTCATTACCCCCGCACCTCTGATGGGCAGCGAGGACTTCTCCTGGTTCGGCAAGGACGGCATCCCCTATATCTACGGCTTTGTGGCCAGCCACAATAAGGACTGGGATCATATGTACGGCAACCATCACGAGAAGTACGACGTGGACGAGACGATCCTCCACCGCGGCGCTGCGGTGGCCGCACAGTTCGCCGCTGACTACCTCGCTGAGACCGCACAGCAGTAATTCAGCTGAGGAAGGAGCGGACGATGGACATCAAGGCATTGGCACAGGACGCTGCCCCTTATGTGGTGGAGCGTCGGCATTACTACCATCAGCATCCGGAGCTGACCGGGGAGGAGAAAAACACCCGGGACTCCATCCATCGAGATCTGGAGGCGCTGGGGATCACCGACATCCGGGATATGGTCAACTGCTACGGTCTGATCGCCACCATCCACGGCGGCAAGCCCGGCAAGACCGTGGGCCTGCGGGCAGACACGGACGCGCTGTCCTTCCAGGAGGAGACGGGACTGCCCTTCGCCTCCTGCGAGCCGGGGAAAATGCACGCCTGCGGCCACGATACCCACATTGCCATGCTGCTGGGCGCCGCCAAGCTCCTTCAGGAGCACCGGGAGGAGCTGCGGGGCGATGTGCGGCTCATTTTCCAGCCGGCGGAGGAGCACGTCATCGGCTCTAAGGCTATGATCGCAGAGGGCGCGCTGGACGGGGTGGACGCCATCTTCGGCCAGCATGTCTGGGGCACGCTGGATATTCCCTATATCGACGTTACCGCCGGTCCCCGCATGGCCTACTCTGGCCGCTTCACGGTGGATGTGATTGGTACCTCCTCCCATGCGGCCACGCCCCATCTGGGCGCGGATGCCATCACCGGCGCTGCGGCGATCATCAATAACCTCCAGCAGTATGTCTCCCGCATGAGCAACCCCCTGGACCCCGTGGTACTCACCATCGGAACCATCTCCGGCGGCAATCGCTACAACGCGATCGCCAATCATGTCACCATGGAGGGCGTCACCCGTGCCTACTTCCTGGATAAGCACGAGGAAGCCATGCGGCAGATCGTGGAGAACACGGCGGAGGGCCTGGGCATGAAGGCTGTGCTCAAGTATGCCCATGTGGTGCATCCCGTGATCAACGATGACGATGACCTCACAGAGATCGCCCAGAAGGCCGTGGTCAAGCTCTTCGGCGAGGAGACGCTCTGCCATATGCCCGCCATGATGGGCAGCGAGGACTTTGCCAACTACGCTGCGGAAATTCCCGCTGTGTTCGGCTTCATCGGCTGCCGGGACGAGGCCAACGGCATGATCTACAACAACCACCACGAAAAGTTTACGGTCAACGAGTCCCTGCTTCCCAAGGGAACCGCGCTGATGGCGCAGTTTGCCGTGGATTATCTGGCCGGCAACGCGTAACAAAGGGCAAACAGCAGGGGGGAGGGACCCTTTCCGAATGGACCCGCTCCCCGCAAAAAAGACGGCGAAAGAATATGAATTACGGCCAGCAGCCAAAGCGCTGCTGGCCGTTTTTTATGCACCACGGCGGACCAAAAAGACTCTTTCGACACGCTGAGAGGGATACCCCGTTGGGGGTATCCCTCCTGATTTTTTTGCGTATGGACGTTAGAACCGTTTTCTGTACAGAGAAATGCTGCTGTTTACTTTTGTGTGGATGGCAGCGGCGGCTTTGCCGGTATGGTCATTCATACCGCCGGGATCACAGCCGTCCGTTACGCGGCGATCTGCGTCAAACGGGCGGTCAGCTCCTCAAGGGCGCTTACCTCGTGGCTGACCTGCTCATTCAGCATTGCCGTCTGCGCTGCGATGGCCTGATCGAGGCGGGCAAGCTCGGCGGTATAGTCCGCGCCGCTGTCGCCGCGCTTTTCCTGAAGGGAACGGATCACGTCAAACAGGTCCTCATGGCCCTGCACGCGGCCTGCGCCCCACATCAGCCGGTCCGCGCTCTGATTCAGCACATAATCCGTAAAGTATGTGAACGTCTCGCGGCTCCAGTCATAGGCGTACCAGTTGTTGTCCACCAAATAGAGGTAGTCATCCAGCGCCGCGGCGCTGTCACCCTGCTTCAGCGCCTCAGCCGCGCTTTTCAGGGCTGTCAGGTTGTTCTGGCTGTGCTCATGGGGGAAGAAGGAGGAATCCTCCCAGGTCAGGCGCACGAAGGAATCCTCCGCGAACTTGAACGCAGCAAGAACGTCTGCATTCAGCTGGCGGGACTCCTGAAGCAGCGCATCCGCCTGTACGGCATCTCCCGCATCCAGCGCCTTCTGATATGCCGCGTTCACCTCGGAGACCTTCTCCCAGGCCGCGCTTGCGGCGGACTCCGCCTCATCCAGGGCGGCGTTCAGGGCCGCGGTCTGCTCGGCGGTCATGACCGTGTCATCCATCGCGTCCCGCAGAGCGCTGAGGCGGGTAGAGAAGTCCAGAGGGGAAACGGCGCAGTGATCGTAAGCCATCATCAGCAGGCCGTACATGTTGTGGTGGAACAGGAAGGCCTCCCGGCTGTAGGTATCCCGATCGTCAAACTGGCTGTGGTAGTGGGTCTGGGCAAAGCCGCCCCGCAGCGCCGTCACGCTGGAAGGAACGCCTGCGATGGACAGGGAGAAGTCATCCGACCAGGTCTGCGTCGGCACGATGATCTCAATGCCGTCGGGGAAAACGCCGTCGACCTGGGGGACCGCGGACTTGAACCCATCCACAAAGGTTTTCAGCTCATAGGAGGTGCGGATCTGATCCGACGTGCCCTCATCCATGGCGGGCAGCTCAAAGTTGATATCCGCGATCACCTTTCCGACCCATTCGGGATGGACGCGGAAGATCTGGTTGTAAGCGCCGGTGGACCAGTCATAGCGCGTGTTGCTGACGCCCCATTCCTCCGCGGCCATGGCGCAGAACACCAGCGTTTTTTCAGGCTGATAGCCGCTGTCGATCAGGCCCTTTGCAATGCCCATCATCAGGGCGATGGCGGCGTTGTCATCCTGGAACCCGGCAAAATAGGAATCGTAGTGGGCGCTCATCAGCACCATGCTCTCAGTGTCCCGTCCGGGGATCGTACCGACGATGTTGTAGGAGGTACCGTCCATCCCGACACGGCTGTCCGCATCCAGCGTCACGGTGGCCTCCCCGGATTCGTTCATGGCGGCCCTGAGCAGCTCGGCGTCCGTGCGGCTCATGGAAAAGGCAGGCGCGTAGGAGGGACCGCAGACATCCTGCGCGTTCAGCGCGTCGCCGCTCACCTCGGCGTAGCCGCCGTCCTGCACGGCAATCACCGCAGCGGCCCCGGCCAGATATGCTTCATAGGCGGGATAGTTGATCCACCAGTCCTCCCGCTGGTTGATGTTCACCAGCACGAGCTTTCCGGCCACATCCAGACCGGACAAATCCGCCTCAGTCCCTCTGCCGCCGTCGATGACGGTGAAGGTCTCTGCGCCGTCCGTGACGAAATCCGTCTGGTATCCGCCCAGCTCCGTCACATGGACCTCGCCGGCGCTGTCCTCAAAGCTGAGCTGCGCCTTGGTGAATGTCCAGGTATCCAGCGTGAACGCATCCTTCGTGACGTTTTGCAGTCCGATGCGCTCCATTTCCGCCTTGAGCATGTCGCCGGTGGCAAGCTCCGCGTCGGAGCCTGCTGTCCGGTAGCCAAGCGTTTCGTTGCTGCGGATGTCCTCCAGCTTCAGCGCCAGATCATAGGCGTAATCCACGTCTACCGTGTCGAGGTAGGCTTGTGTGGGGTCAGCCTGGGGCTGTGCGGCGTCCGCGGCGGGCTGCTTGCCGCAGGCAGTCGCGGATACCAGCAGGAATCCTGCCAGCAGTGCACTCACGATTCTCTTTTTCATGTTTTTTCTCTCCTTTGCAGTCATAGACCGGCGGAAGAACGAAAAAAAGCCACAGACGCACCTGCGCCTGTGGCTTGAAACATCCAAACAGAGAGAATTACCCTTTTCCGCATAGACCGGGGAGCACCGTGCATGCAGTCCATTTTATCACTCTTATTGATTCGTTTACAAGTTGTGTGCGCCAGAACGTAATAAGCAACTTAAAAACTTGAGCTTTTCCGCTCGATCAATAAGGCAACAAAGTTGCCAACCCGCACCCGCGGTGCGGTCCCCGGCTCTTCGACGGGTTTTCGGCATTTGACCCGGCCGTCCGTGTAGCCTCGATCCCTCGACGGAGGGATGGTCAAGACGTGCATATGCACAGGCGTTCTGAAAAAGAACAGGGCAACTTTAACACACTGAAAAAAAGATGTCAAGATTTTTTACAGCCCTCGGTGCGCTCCGAAATCGGTTGTTTCCGGATTATTTCAAAAATACTGCGCGTGTGATGCAGCGTCTGGTCAAAATTCATGATTTTTCCGCATGGCCGTGCATAGCTTTCCGCATCCGGAGGCCCCTTGCAGAAAGGTCACAAAAAACGCTGGAATTTTTATTTGGTAATTTGGTAACGAATTACCACGCTAAAGCGTTGACAAATGAAATCGTCCCTGTTATGATAAATGCCATCAAAAGGGCGGCACCAACGTCCCGAAACCAACAGAAACGAGGGCAAGGATATGAAAAAGGCAATGGCAATTTTGTTGGCGGCTGTTCTGGCACTGGCCTGCACCGCCTGCGGCGGCAGCAAGAACGGGGAGACCAAGGACCGTCTGGCGCAGATCAAGGAAAAAGGCTATATCGAGCTGTGTACCGAGCCCTATTTCGCCCCCTATGAATATGTGGACCCCAACAAGAGCGGGGAGGACCAGTATCAGGGCATGGACATTGAGGTGGCCAGGTACATCGCCGACAAGCTCGGCGTAGACCTGAAGATCACCGCTCTGGATTTCACCGCCGTGCTGGCCGGTGTGGCGGACGGCAAATATGATTTCGCCATCTCCGCCATCGCCTATGCCCCCTCCCGGGCGGAGGCCGTGCGGCTCAGCGATGTGTACTACTCCAACAATTCCGGCTACGGCTTCATCGTCCGGACGGAGGACGCCGACAAGTACAATGACCTGGATTCCCTGAAGGACGCCGTGGTCATCACCCAGAGCGGCTCCGTTCAGGAGGCCCTGTATAACCAGTACATCAACGGCGCCTGCAAGGAATTCAAGCTGGTGGCCAACATGACCGACGGCTATCTGGCCGTGGCCGAGGGCAAGGCCGATGTGTGCATCTGCTCCACTGCCTCCGCCCAACTGTATGCCGACGCCAACGGCGGCATGTCCATCCCCGACTACCGCTTTGAGGTGGACCCCAACATGAACGGCACCTGCGTGGCCATGCCTATGGACGATACGGAGTCCCTGGCGGAAGTGGTCAACCAGTGCATCGCTGAATTGAAGGAAAACGGCCAGACAGACGCCTGGTACAGCGAATATGAGGAGCAGGCCGCGGCCCTGGGCATCGAATAAGCGGCAAAATCGGTTTTAGGAGCGGAATCCCATGGAAAAGGTCATCAAGGTTTGGTTGAAATATTATCCGGTGTACCTCTCAGGCCTGTGGGGCACCCTCTGGATCTCGGCAGTCACCGTGTTCCTGGGGGCCCTGCTGGGCATGGTGGTGGCCCTCATGCGGATGAGCCGCCTGAAAATCCTCCGGACCGTCTTCAACGTATATGTGGAGATCCTCCGGGGCACCCCCATTCTTCTCCAGCTGTATTTCTTCTGGATCGGTCTGCCCAAGCTGGTGCCCTTTGAACTGACGGATACCCAGTGCATCGTGGCGGCTCTGGTGGTAAACGCCTCCGCCTTCATCTCCGAGATCATCCGGGCCGGCATCGGCGCGGTGGACAAGGGCCAGTGGGAGGCCGCCCGGAGCATCGGCCTTTCCGAGGCCCACGTGATGACCCGCATCATCCTGCCCCAGGCGGTAAAGAACATTCTCCCCGCCCTGTGCAACGAATTTATCTCCACCGTGAAGGGCACCTCTCTGGCTTCTGTGTTCTTTGTGGGGGAGCTGATGACCAGCTTCAAGACCGTCCAGAGCGCCACCTTTCTGGCGCTCCAGTCCCTGACCATCGTGGGCATCATTTACTTCCTGCTGAACTTTATCCTCTCCCGGCTCCTGCGGGTCATTGAAAGGAGGCTGACCGTCAGTGACTGACGTGATTCTGGAAACCCGGAACCTGAAAAAGAGCTTCGGCAAGCTGGAGGTGCTGAAGGGCATCTCCACGGGAATCCGCCGGGGCGAGGTGGTGTCCATCATCGGCCCCTCCGGCGGCGGCAAGTCCACGTTTCTCCGCTGTCTGAACCTGCTGGAAACGCCGGACGGCGGTCAGGTCCTCTTCAAGGGACAGGACATCACCGACAAGAAACTGAACATCTCCCAATACCGCCAGAGCATCGGCATGGTGTTCCAGCATTTCAACGTGTTCCCCAACCTGACGGTGCTGGAAAATGTGACACTGGCCCCGGTTCTGGAAAAGAAGGTCCCCAAGGACCAGACCAAAGAAGAGGCCATGGCCCTGCTGCGCCGGGTGGGCCTGGGAGACAAGGCCGATGAGTATCCCCGGAAGCTCTCCGGCGGCCAGAAGCAGCGGCTGGCCATCGTCCGGGCCATGGCCATGAAGCCGGAGGTCATGCTCTTTGACGAGCCCACCTCCGCCCTGGACCCGGAAATGGTCAAGGAAGTCCTGAACGTTATCCGGGAGCTGACCCGCAGCGGCATGACCATCCTCATCGTCACCCATGAGATGGGCTTCGCCCGGGAGGTGTCCGACCGGGTGCTGTTCATCTGCGACGGCGTCATTAAGGAGGAGGGCACCCCGGAGCAGATCTTCACCTGCCCCCACGAACCCAGCACCATTAAATTCCTGAGCATGGTACTGTAAAGGAGATTGATACAATGATCCAGACCATCAAAGACCTGGTCTCCGCCAAGGCGGACACCACCGTAGCCCTGGCCAGGGAGATCTGGGGCTACGCCGAGCTTTCCTACGAGGAAACCAAGTCCGCCGCCGCCCTCATCTCCGCTCTGAAACAGGAGGGCTTCACCATTGAGGAGGGCATCGCGGATATTCCCACCGCCTTTACCGCCACCTTTACCGCCGGCAGCGGCAAGCCGGTGGTGGGCTTTCTGGCGGAGTACGACGCCCTGTCCGGCCTGAGCCAGAAGGCGGGCTGCCCGGTCCAGGAGGCCGTCCAGGAGGGCGGTGCCGGTCACGGCTGCGGCCACAACCTGCTGGGCGCGGGGTGCTATGCCGCCGCCGTGGCCCTGAAGGACTACCTGATCAAGGAAAAGAAGGACGGCACCGTGATCTTCTTCGGCTGTCCCGCCGAGGAGGGGGCCGGTTCCAAGCAGTTCATCGCCCGGGCCGGATATTTCGACAACGTGGACTTCGCCTACACCTGGCACCCGGAAACCGTCAACGAGGTCGGTTCCCGGGGCAGTGTGGCCATTATGGGTGCCAACTTCACCTTTGACGGCATCGCCGCCCATGCCGGCGGAGAGCCCCACCTGGGCCGCAGTGCCCTGGACGCCGTGGAGCTGATGAACGTGGGCTGCAACTACCTGCGGGAGCACATGATCGATGCCGCCCGCATCCACTATGCCTATTCCGATCCCGGCGGCACCGCCCCCAACGTGGTCCAGAGCCACGCCGTCATCAAGTACGAAGTCCGGGCCCCCAAGGTCAGCCAGGTCCAGGAGCTGTTCACCCGGGTGGTGGACGTGGCCAAGGGCGCGGCCCTGATGACCGGCACCAAGATGAAGTATGAGATCACCATGGCCTTCTCCGACTACGTCCCCAACCGCACGCTGGGAGCCGTGGTGGACCAGTGCATGCGGGAGCTGGGCGCTCCGGAGTGGACGGAAGCAGATTATCAGCTGGCAGCGGAGTTCCTCCGCACCTATCCCCGCACCACCATGGTGGGCATCCGGGAAAAGCTGGGCTACTACTTCGAGCCGGAAGAGCTGGACGCCGCCCTGGAAAAGCCCCTGGATCGGATCATCCATCCCTTCAACCCCAAGGAGACCGCCTACAGTTCCGGCTCCACCGACGTGGGCGACGTGGGCTACGCCACCCCCACCGTCATGTTCCACGTGGCCACCGCCTGCCTGGGCAATGTGGGCCACTCCTGGCAGAACACCGCCTTTGCCTGCTCCGATATCGGCATGAAGGGCATGCTGCGGGCGGCGGAGATCATGACCCTGGCCGCCATCCGCACCATGGACCAGCCGGAGGTCATCGCCAAGGCCCGGGAGGAACTGAAGCAGAAAAACGGCGGCAGCTACCACTGCCCCCTGCCGGATTACGTGACGCCTCCCATCGGCCGCTATTGAGCTTCACAGCCTTCAGCCGCCCGTGCCGGTCTGGCATGGGCGGCTCAGCATGTCAAAGAACCGCTGCTTTCAAATACATCCGGCCCATCCGCCGCTTGGAACGCATCTGACTACAAAAGCAAAAGGCCCGCTCTTTCGAGCGGGCCTTGAGGCTGTCGATAAAGAGGTAGATTCTCCGCAACGGAAAGGAAGGGTGTGCG
>OLFV01001103.1_pt1 | contig 27888 bp, 14 predicted proteins | sample 1605551 | NCBI WGS metagenome assembly OLFV01 (sample SAMEA3888922, study PRJEB22519) | human gut metagenome | biome: human gut; feature: human-associated habitat; material: faeces | place: Denmark | collected 2011 | reverse complement strand
TTGTAACGTTGATTCCCGGTAGCCTCTGATTCGTCAAGCTATCGGGTCTTGTTTTTATACGATTCTTGCCTACAAAAATACTTTTTTCCCTGCGATTACGATTAAACCACATTATATAATATAATTATAGAAAATTAACCGTAAAAAGTTGCTAAAAGTCCTTGCTGTTTCGTATTATTATTGTATTTTTACAGTACGAAAAGAGTTGTTTGACAGCAAACCTATGAAGATTGCAGAAATTAGAACTGTTGCCAAATCATTACCTCCATTAAGGTAAAAAACTCATAAATAGCTCATTTTAAGTTATTCGGCAGATTTTAGCGTAATTTTTTTGAAAAAATCTCTTTTTTGTTATACAACTTCATGGAAAATTTCCTATCTTTGCATAAGATAGGCGGCATCTCAGCAATTTGAAGCAAGCTTCATTGCATTCGGTTTGCACTATCTTTGCATAAGATAGGCGGCACTCGGCAATTTGAAAGCAAGCTTTCAGTGCACTTGCCTTGCACCGCCACACTCAGAAACGAACTAAGCTTTACAGCTCTCTCCGTGCGCTTTGCCGCATACACAAACTGCTTGACCCGACCAAACCCCAACCCCAAAAACTGACATAAACCCCAACATAAAAACCCAGACAAGACCCCCACAAACCCAAAAACAACAGACTCAAAAGTCTGCCCCCAAGATCCTCAAACCAGATACTACTCTCACCCCAAAACATAAAAACAAAATTTTTAAAACCATAACAAAAACCTCTACACAATGAAAAGAACGCTTATTGCTATGGGCGTGTTCACAGCACTCTTGTGTACGCTCGCCTTTGCCGCAACCGGTCAAGGCCCTATCAGTCAAATCAAACGAGTATTCAGCTCTGCCGACAAGCAGGCAAGCAAGTTATCAACGACAAAACTCAAAATCAATGAGGAGAGTCTTGCCATCGCCATGCATACGGTGCATGACAAAGGCACGGCAGGAAAGGCTGCCGCCCCAAGCAGGATAAATCCCAGCAACCAGGTTAAGACTTTCAATTTGTGGCGTATGGAGGGGGGAAACATGCAAACCTATAATGGTGCTTCTTACGACGCTTCCTCCAACACGATAAGTCTTAATGGCGACGGAAACTCGTTCAACTCTTTCCTCACGCTTACCACCGATACCGGGTATCTCTGGGTAAGTCAGTACAACAAGGACTACACCTTCACCGGAAAGCTCAAGGCCGACGGTTATGCTGTCGTGAATCCATGCATCCTCTATCTGGGCAATGGCGAGAAATCAAATCTCTACATCGCAAATCAGACGGAGATAGTGTTGAATGCAGACAACAACTATACAAGCGACTTCTCCGTTACCGCTTCAGGTCTTGCGGCAGGCCGCCCGCTGTTCGTGGGATACCTTGTGCAAAGGACCGACAACAGCACCAACATCCAGTCCACCAACAACGATTTCTACTACTCTTTCGAGACCCTTGTGGCTGAGAAGTGGAACGCGGACAACAGTCTGCCCGGACTTGGCATTACCGAGGATATGGCTGAAAACGCCTATACCATAGTGTGCGCCGACAGTCTTACAACGCTCGGACTGTATCTCGACGGCGAGACTCTTTGCATGGTGGGCATGAACACCACAGCCACTTCGTTCAAAGTGCCAATGAGTATCTTTATCGGTGAAAAGGAATATAATATAGGTTTGTTTGGCAAACCGAATAACGAATCGTTCGACTGGTCAGGGTCGCAGAGCCTCACCTCGCTCGACCTTGCGTATGTGGAAAAGCTGAACTTGCTGTTTGCCAACTCTTCCGTGACCGACCTCTTTATCTATGACGGTCGTACAGTCAATGTGTGCGACGATGTGAGCAACATCTATCTGCACTTGCCTTATGCTACTTCACGCAACGAATATAAGGATTTAGGTTTCCGTCGCACACTCATGGGCGATGAGCAGCCATCCTATCCTAATTCGGTATTCCTTTATTCATGGGTTATGCCGGGTGAGCGTGAAGGCGATTATTTCGGCGTGCTCATTGACCAGGGCTACATGAATTTGGTTGAAATATTCACTCAGGAAGAGAGCATAACACTGCCGGCGACTACCAAATATTACGATTCTAATATAAGAATCACTCGCTTTGGATATGCAAAAAGCACACAGTATGCTTTCGTTAATGCGCCAAACCTCAAGTCGCTGACCATCCCCGAAGGCTACCAAAATTTGAACATCGAATGGGAGAAGACCGCCATCAATGAGATTCATCTGAAGGGCGAAAAGCCGCAGACAGCCTACCAGGTGCCGTCTAATGTCACCGTCTATGCCCCGTCGAGGGAAGTGTACGACGCGTTGAGAAGCGACGGACTGTGGAACTCCGCAAAAATCAAGCCCGAAGGATGGGATCTGAACCGTCCTAAGGTGGTGTGTGACGACGGTCTTACTACGCTCGAATTCGAATCTTTCGACGGCCAACTGAGCGTGGTGAACATCATCACCACCGCTGCTACCGTGACTATCCCCGACAGTGTGACCATCGACGGACAGTTATATAAGGTGGATATGTTCGGCGAGTCAAGTGTAAATACGTTCGACTGGACTGACGCACAGTCGGTGACCAAGCTCGACCTCACCAACGTGCCGACGCTGCGTCTCTCATTGGATGGTTCTTCCGTGACCGAGGTTTGCGTAGGTTCCGGCGTCAATTTCGCATTCCTTAGCGATGTGTCGCAGGTTTATCTGCACATGCCTTACGGCGAATCGCGCGACAACTACTTGAATTACGGCTTCAAGCGCATACTCATTGGCGAGGAGCAGCCTTCTTATCCCGAACCGTCCAATAGCTCGTACTGGGTGATTGCCGGCGAGCGCGAAGGCGACTACTTCAGCATATCATACAATTCTGGTGAAGAAAAGTTCCGCGTGGCTGAGATTTTCACAGCGGCTGAAAGCGTGACACTGCCCGAAACCACACGTTACACCAACGGGCAGGAGATGCCTCTCACCGTGCTCGGAGCCAACAGCGGCTATTGGGCAGAACCGCTCGTGACAAAGGCGGCAAACCTCAAGTCGATTGTCGTGCCCGGATGCTATAACGAAATGCATGTGAACTGGAACTATACAGGTATCAAAGAGCTTCGCATGAAGGGTGCAATGCCTTCAAGCGAATGGGATGTGCCTTCGGAATACTCAGTGTATGTCTCGTCAAAGGAAAACTACGATGCCTACGCTGCCAACGACTCTTGGAAGAATGCTGAACTTCTGCCCGAAGGCTGGGACTTCGAATGGATGGCTGTCAATGTGAAGCGCAAGGGCGAGTTCGCACAGACATATATCGAAATGAACGATGCCGACTGGAGTAAAGGTGTAAATGTGAAAGTGATAGGAACTCTCAACGATACCGACCTCTCCAACATCAAGCAGCTCACCAAGCTCCGCAAACTCGACCTCTCTGATGCAACGTTTGCCAAACTGCCGGAATCTTTCATGAAGAACAACTCCACCTTGACGGAAATAACATTGCCGGCAAGTGCGAAGTGGATACCACGTTCGGCATTCGAATACTGCAAGCGACTCGGAAAACTGACGGCGCAGGGCGTCGACTCCATCGCCGAGAGTGCATTCAATAACTGTGAACGCCTCACCGACTTCGACATCTCTGCCACTACATACATAGGCAGAAATGCATTCAGCGGCTGTAATAAGTTTGTTCCCACGACTCTGTCGCCAGATCTCCGTTATCTGGGAGAGTATGCTTTCGCAAATACTGCCGTTGCCGAAATGACAATACCCGACGGCATCACTGTCATCAATGGTCTTTTCAGTGGCTGTAAGGAGTTGCGCAAGGTGACACTGCCTAAGAACCTTCTCACCATAGGAGGCGAAACTTTCAACAGTTGCTCGGCACTCACCGAAATCATAATACCGGAATCGGTGATTAGGATAGGTTCCAATGCTTTCACAGATTGCTCGGCACTCACCGAAATCACAATACCCTCAAAGGTGGAAGAAATAGGGTATAGCGCACTTCAGAACTGTACAGCACTTGTCACCGTAAAGTGTAAGGCGATAGTGCCGCCGGTGGCTACAGGCTCTTTCACCAACGGTATCGACCTCAACCACTGCACGCTCTACATCGCTCCGTTCACCATCGATGCCTATCGTGCTGCCGAAAACTGGAATAGTTTCTACATAATGAAGCCGCTCAACGAGCCGGTGAAGAACATTTATGTAAAGCGTCCGATGACATTCGACCTCCTTTCCGAGGACAACGCCGTGCTGCAGGACAATCCTAACATGGCATTCGACTACGCAAAGTCGAACAACTACAGCAACGATGTCAATGTGGGACAGCTTTCGGCTTCTGGCGATGGCACACTCTCGGCAGGAGTGTTCACCATAAACAATCTGTTGGGCAGCCGTTCGAACATGTCTTCTTATTACGGAAATTCAAAAAACGATATCCGTCCGACACTCATCAACAATGCCGAGAATATGCGTGCCGACAGCGTACTCTGCTTAATGAAGTTTGAGAAAGACACATGGCACTTCATCTCGTTCCAGTATGATGTGCAGATGAGCGACATCGTCGGACTCAACGGCACCGACTTCGTCATTCGCCAATACAACAGTGCAAAACGCGCTGCCGCCGGCGAAACCATAAATACCAATGAAGCATCTGCCAACTGGGAGGATGTTCCTGCCGACGGCGTGCTCCTTGCCGGTAAGGGCTACATCATCCAGGTTGCCAACAACAGTACCGACGCCAATGGAAACACCAACGATGCAGTGGTGGTGTTCCCGTCGCGCAACACCGTGACAAAGAACCGTCTGTTTACATCGACCGATGTCATCGTGCCGCTTGAGGAGTTCCCGGCGGAGTTCGCACACAACCGTTCATGGAACCTCGTGGGCAACCCCTATCCGTGCTACTTCGACCTGCACTCACTGAAGGACGGCTTCTACACGCCGATAGTGTTGTGGCGCGGTTACGACTACCAGGCATATTCGCCCGTGGACGACAATATCATCCTGCGACCCAACGAGTCGTTCTTCGTGCAGCGACCCATCGATGTTGAGAAGATGGTGTTCAGTGCCGACGGACGCATGCACTACGACGCAGCTTACAAGGCAACATTCAACGACAGCCAGAAACCGGGCGTTGCCGCTGCACCGGCACGAAGCATTGGCGGAGCAGAACGCAACGTGTTCAACTTCACCGTTGAGGGATGCGGCAGCGACAATCGCGCACGCATCGTCATGAACGAGAAGGCTACCATGGGTTATGACACCGACCGCGACGCTGCCAAGTTCTTCGCTGCAACGGCAAAGGGTGCCGAAATCTACATCGACGGCGATGTGAAGTACGACATCTGTGAGCGTCCGTTCGGCGATGGCACTGCCAAGCTCGCCATGCGCACCGGCACTGCCGGCGAATACACCATCACGCTCTCCGGCCGCTATGCCGAGGGATGGACGGTGATGCTCACCGATGTACAGACCGGTTCCAACGTGAATCTCTGCGAGGGTTCTTATCGCTTCGACGCTGCGGCAGGTATCACAGCCGGCCGCTTCCTCCTCACCTTCAAGGCTCCCGATACCAACGGTATCGATGCTATAAGTGCGGAAATAGGCGCCGACGCAGAGGTGAACATCGTCAATGCCGCCGGCATGACAGTGTTCAACGGCCGTTTCGCCGACTTCAAGGGCAAGGCCACAGCAGGTGTCTATGTCATCGTCTGCGACGGCAAGACATACAAGACCGTGATAAAGTAAGGGCTGATTGCTGAAAAGCGGCAATCCCTTTGTAAATCCTATTAACAAAAAACGGATTTTATGAGACACATATTATATAACATACGACGCTCGACCGTGCTGCTCGTCCTGCTCATAACAGGATGGGCGGCGGGTTGCCCGCTGTCGGCGCAGACGCTGGTGGAGTTGGTTCCCGACCCGACTCTCGCCTCCGGCACCGAAGTGACGAGCCTGGAGGATGAGACTTACGGGCTCACCTTCACGTTCGAGCAGAACACCGGAACTTCGCCTAAGTATTACAGCAATGCTGTGAGGCTGTATTCTTCCAACACCGTCACCATGACGACTGCCGAAGGATATGTTGTGACAAAGGTGGAATTCCTGACGCAGAAGTACAACAACAGTGCCTCCACACTGTCTGTGGACAACGGCACGATAAACTACGACAGCAGTTCATACATATATACATGGGAAAACGGCAGCAAGGCAGCCAAGGCGACATTCACCGTCAATGGCAGGCAGCTGCGCGTGGAAACCATAAAGGTGTATCTCGACGTTTCGGACGATTTCAAATCAAAGCCGAAACGCCCCGTGCTGTCGCATGATTCGGGTGAGTTCTACAAGCCGTTCAAGCTTGTACTCACCGACATCAACAACCCCGCGACAACAATGCGCTACACTCTCGACGGCACCGCCCCGACGGCAGACAAGGGCATAGTATATACCGGCCCTATCGACATCCCGGCAGGTGCTGATGCAACGGTGAAGGCGGTGTGCGTGAACGGCAACGGCACCAGTCTTGTCGCCACTGCCACCTACCGCTACTTCTCCAAGAGTCTGCTTACGTTCAGGACCAACAACAGCAACGCCATCAACAGAGTGAACTATTCATCGTCGTCGGAGTACGGCGGGTGGAGAGGCGAGGGCGAGGCATACATCACCGACGGCGAGAACGTGTCGGTGCGTATAAACCTCAACAGCGGCTACCGCATAAGGGGCGTGAAGCTCAACGGCGCCGAGCAGGAAGTGTCGAGCTACGGCAGCCTGAACTTCGTGATGCCGGCGGCTACCGATGTCACCCTGATGGCCGACTTGGTTTACGATCCGCAGTCGCCCACCGACCCGCAGTCGCCAGCCAAGCCCGAAGACAAGTATTCGCTCACGGTCGTGGTCAATCCCACAGGGGCATTCGACTATCCCAGTATCACCGAGAAATACTCCGCAAACGAAAAGATAGACCTGCAACTCTCCGCGAAGCCAGGCTATGTGTTCAAGAACTGGACACGCGACGGCGAGGTGATAGGTACCGACAGGTATCTGAGCTACACCATGCCGACATCCGATGTGGTGCTCGTGGCAAACTATGTGTACAGCCCGACGAACCCGTCCGACCCGCAGCAGCCGGTGCTGAAGCACCCGGTTGCGGCAGTAGCTTCGCCCTCAGGGGCTGCCACCTTCGACTATTCTTCAAATGAAGTAATGTTTGGAAGCACCTATACCGTGACGGCATATCCGAAGACAGGCTATAAGATTAAGGGCTGGATTCTCAACGGCGTGGCGCAGCAGGAGACCTCTACCAGGTTCACCGGCACCATGACCGACGCGGGAGCACAGCTTGTGGCTCTCCTCGTTTACGAACCGACATCGCCGGGCAACCCAGGAGCCAACTATTACAACGCGGCGACGGGACAGGCAATAATCGACGACTTCGTTGCCGGCAACCTCGCCGACGCACTCAGCAAGACGGTGGGCTACGACGACTACGGCAACGTGAACCGCCTGATTGTGAAGGGACGCATGAATAGCGACGACTACAATTGCATCCGCAGTCTCAGTAATGCAGCCACCATCGACCTCTCACGCACCGGCGGTGCGACAGCCGTCCCATACAATGCGTTCCAGAATATGGCGGTGTCTTCAATCGCCTTCCCTGCAACGACGGAAAGTTTTCGTGAGAATGTGTTCAGAGGATGCGCCAACCTTACCGCCATCACCATCTATGCAATGGAACCGCCGTCGTGCACGTCAAGCACGTTCTGGGACTTCACCAACAAGGACAACTGCACGCTGTATGTCCCGGAAGAGGCTGTCGGACTGTATGCCGCCGCCGAAGGATGGAAGGACTTCACCATACTTCCCATCACCGACGACGCCCATACGCTGCAGGTGAACCTGCCGGCAGAAGGCACCGACGGACGCTACAAGAACAACACCATAGAACTGGTGAACATCAATTCGGGTGTGCGCCAGAAGTATGTCATCTCCAACCGACAGCTCTACACCTTCAGCGGGCTGCGCAAGGACGAGCAGTACAATGTATATATGTACTCGCGTGCCGGACTTGAGATAGGACGCATCGAGAGCGTCACCATACCCGACATCGACATGGAAGTGACATTCAGTACACTGAAACCGCTGCACAACGTTGTGGCAAAGGTACTCTCGCCCGACGGCGATGACCTGACGACGATGGCGACAGTGGAATGGCTCAAACCGCTCGACGACGGCACTGAGGTGTATCTGCGCAAGGCGGTGTCGCTGGGCGAGATTCCGGAAGGACAGAAGCTCGTCTGCCGCGTCACTCTCGGCGACCGCCTCGGCGTGGCATACAAGGCTCCTGCCGATACCGAATTCACCGTGAGCGGCGATGAGAGCACATGCAACGTGACGCTGGAACCGCTGCGCACCATAACCCTCAAGGGTGTGGTAGTGGACGGCGACGGCATCTATATGGCCGACGCATCGGTATCGGCAACGCAGACCATCAACGGGAAGTTCCGCAAGAACTTCACCGTCAAGACCGACCGCCGCGGACAGTGGAGCATGGCTGTGCTCGCCGCACCGGAGACACGCCTTGTCATTGCAGCCACAGAGTGCGTGAACAAACTCGACACCATAGGCGCATTTGCCGACGACGAGACTTTGCGCGACTTGGGCAAGACCGTGATGAAGTCGATAGTGGGCGCACGCATCAGCTACGGCTTCACCTATAAGGCTGCCGGCGAAGAGGAGGTGCAGAACTACTACGCCGACTACCGCAACGTGGCTGTAAGCGTGTACAACATGACGCAGAACCGCGAGCAGAAGGAACTCTCGGTGCAGTATCCTCTGGTCTCCGTACTCGACGAGACGGTGAATGTGGGCGACGAACTGAAGCTCACCGCCGTATCGAAGACCGGCGCGTTCGGTGCGATAGAGCGCACCGTCACCGTGGACGACAACCGTCGTGCACAGACCACGTTCGACATAGTGGGCAAGGGAGCCGTTGAGGCTTCGTTCACTATGACCGACAACCCTGCCGTCACGGCAATGCTCTACACCTCGAAGGGCGAGTTGCTTAAAAAGGCGACATACGTTGAGGCAAAGGCGTCGTTCGCCGACATTGACGACGGCGACTATACGCTCGTGACAATGGGACAGTCGGACTTGATGAACTCCATCCTGCGTCTGTCGGCATTCGAGGAGATAGGTCTCACCGAAGGCAAGGACTATGTGAAGAACGCCGTGAAGGTGGAGTGCGGAAAACTCACGAAGGTGAGCAATGAGGAGATTCCCGCTTTCGACGAGAGTCTGTTCTACTACACCACGGAGTCAAGCTCGTTCTCATCCAACAAGCGAAGTATCACCAGCGGCAAGTATCTTATCCTCAGCTCCGCCATCGATTTCAAGGGCGTCTATAAGAGTGGCGTAAGCAACGTGACGCTCGTGGTGGACCTCCCAGACGCCTGCGAGTTTGTGGAGAAGTCGGTGATTCAGGGTCCGAAGCTCATTCCTTACACTCTCAGCGGCAAGCGTCTCACCATTCAGCTCGGCGACAGCTACCAGACACAGACACGCTTCTGTGTCATTCCCACCGCCAGCGGAACGTTTAACGCCACCGCATCGGTGGTGTTCGGATACGACGGACGCACCGTGACGCAGCCCGTAGGTTCGGCAACGGCAGAGGTGAAGAACCTCGACATAACCGTACCCGAAATCATCACGTCGGGCACTGTCAATGTGAGCGGCTCGGCTCCGGCACACTCCAGTGTTGATGTCTATTGCGACAACGAGCTCATAGGACACACCACTACAAAGTCGAGCGGCAGCTGGAATGCCGAATGCACGCTGACGAGCGCGTTCAACATGACGGAATATCCCATTTCGGCAAAGATAACGACCGAGGCGGGAAGCACTCTGCTCACCGAGACGAAGAACGCGACATACATAGGCGGTTACCCGACGATAAGGACGGTGACGATGAACACCAACCCGACGATAGTGTTCGACTTCGAGAATGGCACCACATCGCAGTCGTGGTACTACACGCCTGACAATGTGCTGTTCACGCTCGACTTCACCGACAACAGCACCGATGTGCTGCAGGAGGTGTATCTCAACATCTTCGGCGAGGACGGTTCGGTGAGAACCATCGATTGCAGCTACGACGCCAACAAGTCGATATGGTTTGCCAACGTACAGTTCGGAACCTACAACGGCATCGTGAACCTCAGCGTCAATTATGTGGCCAAGGGCAACTACGCCTACGAATCTGCCGAGGCGAAGCTCATGGCCAAGAAGTATGAGGACGAGATGGCCAACGAAAAGGACAAGGCCGACGAACTGAAGGACCTCATACAGGATGCCTTCGACTATATAGGTCGCGACGATGTGACCCGTGAGGAGAAGATAATCTACATCACACGCGTCAAGAAGATTGTCAGCAAGTACTACACCGGCGACGACAATGTCCCCGGCTACGGAAGCGACAGCGAAGTGAATGTGGCAACACTTGAAGACGAAAGCTACAGCGGCGGCAGTGCCGTCATGTTCGGCGAGCGCGAGACCGACAAAGACCCGGCAGTGGATCCATACATGCAGGAAATGCCGAATCCTTACGGCACCAGCGTGTCGCTGCCCGGCACCGGTATCTCGGCTACAATCACTTCTGCCACCGGCACTTCTGCCGAATATGTCTCTCCGGGCGACTATGCTTTCGATACTGTTGCCGACGGTTTCGGCGGCGGCAGCGACTTCAGCATAAGCAATGCGGACGGCGATGTGTGGAAGAGCGACAACAGGACTCTCTCCGCATCGGGCTTCAATCCCGAATCGAGGGAGTCGGTACAGGCTTTCTACGATGCTCTCAACAGCGAGCGTCGCAACCTCAACGCCGAATGGACTGAAAAGGCCGACAAGGCCGTGGCTGCCGCCGATATGTCGGTAGCTTTGGGCAAGTCGATGCAGACACGATACCTCTTCAACAACATCGACCAGGCGCTGGCTCTCTCGTTGAACAGCAATCCGGCGGTGGTGGCTGAAAGGGAAAGTCTCAAGCGGAGCGCATTCAAGAATATGGTCAATCTGAAGAACCTGAAGACTGCCGGCAACATTGTCAGTGCGGTAGGTTCGTTCTCCGGCGGATGGAATGTTGGGACAGACATAACCGTCGGTTGCGGCCGTTTCGACGAATGGAGCTATATCATTAAATCGATACAGAACACCTGTTCGGGCGACGATGTCGCTGCCATTGTGGATAAGGCAAAGCAGTACCGGGCATGGGTTGTGAACAGAGATGCGTCAAAGGGTCTTCTAGACCTTGGCAACACGGCTCTCGGCATTGCCGGAGCGGTGTCGGCTCCAGAAACCTGCGGAGCGTCGCTCGTGCTCAACCTCGTGTCGCTCGGCGTAAGCGCAGGACTGGGACATTGGGAGAAAAACTTCGTGCGCACCAACACCGAACACATTGCCGAGGTGATGCGTATGGCACGACTCTCGTCAGCCTGTCCTGCCGATTCGTTGCCAATGGACTATCCGGGCAACGCCTACTATAAGGGTTCTTATCCCAACAGTCCGTATTACGGCGACTATACGCCCAACAAACCGCTGTTCGACCCGCTCACCATCAACCACGACCCGGCAGGCTATGTCTATGAGGCAGTGCCCGAAAACCGTGTCGAGGGTGTCCAGGCCACCATCTATTACAAGGAAGAGGTGGAGGACATCTGGGGCGACAAGCACGAGGAAATCGTGATGTGGAACGCCGAAGAGTATGCCCAGAAGAACCCGCTCTTCACCGACGAGAACGGTATGTACCGCTGGGATGTGCCGCAGGGACTGTGGCAGGTGAAGTTTGAGAAGGACGGTTATGTCACCGCTTACAGCGAGTGGCTGCCCGTGCCGCCTCCGCAGTTGGAGGTGAACGTGGGCATAGTCCAGAACAAGCAGCCTGAGGTAACGGAAGCCCGTGCCTACGAAGCGGGCATAGAGGTGCAGTTCGACAAGTTCATGGACCTCACGACACTCACCGATGCCAACATCAGTGTGACGGCAGGAGGCACTAAGCTTGCCGGCGAGATACAGTTTGTCGATGCGGCACTCGCCGACGAATTCGCTTCGCCCGACAATGCGGAAGCCCTGCGCTACGCCTCACGCATAAGGTTCGTACCTGAGCAGGCTCTCGCAGCCACAACTGGAGAGATACGCCTGACGGTGAGCCGCAACGTGAAGTCGTATGCCGGCATACCTATGACCGAGACATTCAGTCAGACTCTCGATGTGGAGAAGGAAGTGCAGAAGATAACTGCCGACGACATCAAGGTGCTCTATGGCGACACTAAGGAACTCACAGTCTTCGTCCTGCCCGGCGAGGCAGCGACCGGACGCACGCTCCGTGTAGCCAACTCTTCGGAGATGGTGGCATCGCTCGAAGCCACCGAACTCACTCTCGATGCCGAGGGTAAGGCTGTCGTGAAGATAAAGGGCGACCTGCCGGGACGCACACAGCTCTCGTTCTCCATCGACGATGTGACGGTGAAGGGACAGTGCACCGTGGATGTGATGACGGAAATCATCACTGCCGAACCACCGACAGCATCGCGTGCCAGCGGCACCGCCGTCTATCGCGGCACCAAGGTGGAACTGGCTACCGACTCGAAGAACGCCACAATATTCTTCACCACTGACGGTTCCTGCCCGTGCGACGAGAACGGAACACGACGCAAGTACACCGTGCCTATCGTCATTGCCGGCGACATACACCTCAAGGCCATGACTATGGTGGGCAACAACGATGTGTCGGCAGTGAAAGAGTTCAACTACACTCTGAAGAAGTCTGACATGGACATTGCTATGGCAGAGGGATGGACATGGATGTCGCACAGCTTCGCCGACGGAATGACTGCCGCCGACCTTGCCTCCGACGCCGCCGTGGAGCGCGTGAAGACCCAGACGAAGGAGCTGGTGCGCGACCCGCAGCTCGGACTCATAGGCACCCTCTCCACCCTTGAGGCTTCGGAGAGCTACAAGGTGGAGACATCGGCAGCGACAGTAGCACGGCGTGTGAGCGGCGTGGCATGGAACCCTGCAACACTGATAACTCTCAACAGCGGATGGAACTGGTTGGGTTATCCCGCCGAACAGACCATGACTCTTGATGAGGCTTTCGCCACGGCAGCCGTGGAGAAACTCGATGTGGTCGTAGGTCAGGACGGTTTCGCACAGTACGACGGCGAACACTGGGTGGGTACTCTCACGACGCTCATGCCGGGCAAGGGCTATATGTACCAGAGCCAGTCGGAGAAGAAGGTGTCCTACAACACCACCATCGTCTCCACGGCACACGCCATGAACGTGCAGGGCATAGCAAGCCGTCTGCCTCTCGTCATCGACAAGCACAAGTATCCGTCAGTCATGGCTGTCGTCGCTGCCGTCTGCGATGGCGATGGTATGCCGGCCGACAATGCCGACTATCAGCTGACGGCATTCTGCGGAAGCGAATGCCGAGGCGTGGGCCGACTCACCGGCGGATTGCTTATGATGAGTGTCTATGGCAATGCCGGCGACCGCATCACACTGCAAGTGACCGACCGTGACGGCAACACCGTGCTTGCAAACACCATGCTCGACTTCAGCGAAACGCTTGTGGGCAGCATCGAAAGTCCGTATGCCATCAACGTGGGCGACGCCACGGGTATAGGCTCGACAGCCTACGACGGCAACATCCGTCTGTCGGTGGTGCGCGACCGTCTGCTCATAAAGGGTGTTGCGCCTGAGGACATCAGCAGTGTATGCCTGTTCGACATCAACGGACAGAAGGTGATGCACGAGACTCATATCAGTGATAGTGGCATCGACATTTCTTCACTGACGGGTGGCGTCTATGTTGCAGTGGTCTGCAACGGCGGCCGTTACACCTATCACAAGATTGCCGTACGCTAAACCATAAAAACGAAAACACATGAAAAGTTCGATTATCAGACATACCACAGCGATAGTCGCGCTCATCATTGCGCTCTTCCATAGTGTCACGGCTTCGGCCGCTGACACATGGAGCGTCAATCCGAGCGATTACCGCTACGACATGAGTCTCTACCTCAATGTGACTTTTGCCGCAGGAGAAGGGCTTGATTACACTCAGTATGATGTGGCGGCATTTGTCGGCGACGAGTGCCGTGGCGTGGCGGAAGTGCTGCCTGTTCCCGGCGGCAAAGACTGCCTCTATCTCCGCGCACGCAGCAACCGTGAGAGCGGTGAGACCATGACTTTCCGCTATCGCAACAAGACTACGGGCGAGGTGAAGGACATTGAGAATGTGAACTTCGCATTTGCTTCCAACGCGCGACTCGGTTATCCGTCCTCGCCGTATGAGGTAAAAATCGTGATTTACCACGATGTTATCATCTCAACAGAAGGGGGAGGTTCCGTGAACGAAAGCGGCGGCAGACTGGCGGAAGGCACTTCGCTGAATCTTATCGCTACGCCCGACGAAGGACATTACTTCTCAGGTTGGTCGGACGGCTCTACAGAAAACCCGCGACCGCTGGTTGTAGGGACGGAGGATGTGGCGCTTATCGCTACGTTCGCGCTTTCACAGTACCATCTTACCTATACCCTTGACGGGGAAACCTATAAGGAGTCGGATGTGCTCTACGGCACTACGCTTACTCCCGAAGCAAATCCCGTAAAGGAGGGTCATACGTTCTCCGGTTGGCAGGGTCTGCCAGCGACAATGCCGGCGCATGATGTGGAGGTGACAGGAAACTTCACCATCAATTCCTATAAGGCAGTCTTCAAGATTGGTGATGAAATCATCGATACCAAGACCATTGTCTTCGGCGATGCCGTCACCGCTCCCGAAGCACCCGCCAAGGAGGGTCACACATTCGCCGGTTGGCAGGATGTTCCTGCTACTATGCCGGCCCATGACATAGAGATACTGGGTTCCTACACCGTGAACAAGTACGCCCTTACCTATAAGGTTGATGGCGAGGAATACAAGGTTGTCGAGGTAGAGTTCGGTGCAACGATAGTTCCCGAAGCCGATCCCGTAAGGGAGGGCTACACCTTCTCCGGTTGGCAGGGTTTGCCCGAAACTATGCCGGCAAATGATGTTGAGGTAACGGCAACATTCAGTATCAACTCCTACCGTCTGACGGTATATCTCGACGACGAAATCTATTTGGAGAAGACATTGGAATACGGTGCAGCGATAGAATTGCCCGATCCAAAACTTCCTACTGATAGAGAGTTTGAAGGTTGGGATATCGAAGTTCCTGCTACCATGCCGGCTCACGATGTAGAGATACGCGGTACCACAAGGATAGTAAGCGGCCTCGCTGCCATATTCGCCGACAGCGAAACCCGTCTGACTGTCTATACCACCAACGGTGTGCTGCTCTTCCGCGACAAGACCGTGAGGGAGGCTTCGCCGCTTCTGAAACCTGGCATCTATATTGTGAATGGTCGCAAACTGGTAGTGAAATGAAATGTAATAAGTTTTTTTGAATGATAAGTAATAGGTTTTAAACGATGGAGGGGTTGCGCCGATGAGGTGCGGCCCCTCTTTTTGGATTAGGAGTTAGGAATTGTCAGTGTGGTGTTGTCGAGCGGGACGCTCGCCCTCCTGTTACCAATTCCTAACTCCTAATTCCTAACTCCTAACTCCAAAGGCCTGTTGCTTTGGATTTGCTCCGATTTTTCCTTATTTTTGCTTTGGATTTGTATCAAAAATCCGTGTTTTTTGGTTTGGATTTGGAATAAAGTTAGTAATTTAGCATACATAAATACACTTATAATCAACTTGCAATTTTTCAAAAAACAACACCAATGAAACATCTGAAAATACTTGTGTTCGCTCTTGTGGCAATGCTCGCTTCGTGTGGCAGCGAAGAGGGTGGGGGCGGCAGCTCGCCGACAGAGAAGACCACCGTCGATGGCATAGTGGAAAAGGGACCGTTCGTGCAAGGCTCGAAGGTGACGCTCTACGACCTCGACGGCGACATGACGCAGACGGGACTCCAGTTTGTCACCACGACGAGCAACGACCTCGGCAACTTCGCGTTCAATTCGCCCATAAAGCTCAGCGGACACTACGCCGAACTGGAGACGAGCGGCTACTTCTACAATGAATGCGACAGTTCGCTCTCACGCTCGCAGATAACGCTTCGGGCCATCACCGACCTTAGCCGCCGCAACAGCGTGAACGTGAACATCGTCACACATCTTGAGTTCGACCGTGTGAAGACGCTCGTAAGAAACGGCAGTTCCTTCGCCGACGCAAAACGACAGGCGGAGACGGAGATAATGAAGGTGTTCGCCATACCGCACACCATGACCGACCCGGAAAACACTTCGCTCACATCCGCCGACGACAATGCCGCCGCACTGCTCGCCATCTCGGCTATAATGCTTGCCGACCGTACCGAAGCGGAGTTCACGGAAGTGCTCGCCAAGTTCTGCGCCGACTTCAAGGACAATGGCGTGATAGACACAAAGGCCGTGCGCGATTCCATCGCCTCGGGGCAGAAGAAATGCCATCCGGGAGCGATAGCCCGTGCCATGAAGCGTTTCTATGCTGAGAAAGGCAGTGTGGTGCAGGTGAACGACTTCGCGAAGTTCGTCGATTTCAACGGCGATGGCGTCATTGACTCCAACGACAAGGAGGACGAATGGATGGAGATATATCCCGATGTGGTGATACCCGAAAACACGATTGTGAATTCTGAAAGCAACGTGCGTGCCGTCATGGCCTCCGTATATCGAAACACCATGCAGTGCATCACCCTGCTTGGCGGCCTTGACGAGCGTCGTCTCACCGACGGACACGCTCCGCTTAATGCCTCCGACGGCGATGTGTACAAGGCGTGGGAGGCGGGCTACAAAGCCATAAACAATGCCAGCCACATATTGTATGCCTTGAAAAACCACGACACCAATTACGACCGGACGCCCTATATCGATGAGGCGTCGGCGCTTCTGGCGTTCCTCTACTACAACATGGCGACGGAGTGGGGCACTGTGCTCTATCTTGACCCTGAAAAGGAGAGAACCCCGGAGAGTATACTAAACGCACAAATAATGAAGCCGGAGCAGATTTACAAACACTGCCTGACCATGCTCGCCGATGCCCACAACTTGAAGAACGAGCCGTATCATGTCACCGCCGACTTCGTGGCAGTCTTGCAGACGGAGATAAATCTCGCATCAGGCAACCGCAGTGAGGCTCTCAACTGTCTGAAAAGACTTGCCAACCCCGATGCCGACATCTTCTGTTTCTATACGGCGGACGCCCTTGAACAGCCCTTGTCGCCCGTGGGAATCTACACGAAACCTTACATAACCCTCCTCGAAGCCGAGGCGTGCGGCAATGCCTTCACCCCACAGCAACTGCTTGAACGCAAAGGCCGCTACGGCACCTTCGCCGCCCTGCAACGTTCCGGCTACCTCGACAGTACGCACGAACGCCTCCTGCCCATACCTGGACAGGAACTGCTCTTTAATACAAAGCTGAAGCAGAATGAAGGGTATTAGGGAGTTAGAAAATTAGGAATTACGAGTTACGAATTAGGAATTTTACGAGTTACGAATTAGAATTTTTAGAAATTACGAATTCAGCAGTTTTGTTTTGGCAAGCTGCAGAGCCGAGTGAATGTCCTGCTTCTTATGAAGATTGGTGTCTATAGGAGGTCGAGCGTCCCGCTCGACGCACCATCCTGACAATTCATAATTCTTGTAAAGCAAGCGGCAAAGCCGAGCGCATAAAGAGAGAGTTACCTTGCGCTGTGTTGCAGGTTTGCGTAGTGTTGTCGAGCGGGACGCTCGACCTCCTATGTTGCCATAATTAGGCTTTGCCGCCAATGCTCTGAATTTTCAACTTCTAAATTTCTAATTCGTAACTCCTAATTCGTAACTCCTAATTCGTAATTCCTAATTTGTAATTCCTAATTTGTAACTCCTAACTCGTAACTCCTAACTCCTAATTCCTAACTCCTAATTCCTAACTCGTAACTCCTAATTCCCCTCTATTTCTCATTCATTTCATTTATCTGCTTTATCACCTCATCGTTGGTGCGCTGCATCTTTAAGAAGATGCGGAACGCGATGGCGATTCCGGCAACGCTGCCTACGATGCCACCCGCTATGCCACCATACATGCCTCCTCTCGCGAAGTCGGGAGCATCGGCAGTCAGATGTGTCCACGCCTCTATGCCGCTCCACAGCAACCATACCACCAGTACCGGTATCGCAATCACCATCTGAATGACGCGCAGGCGTTTCATGTGGGTGAGTTTTGTGATGGTAGTGACGAGGTTGTTCTTACTGTAATCGGCGTCGCAGAGGGCGGAGATGTTTATGCGGTAGTCGGCAATGACATCTATCACTGTTACCGCCATAAAGAAAGCGTAGTTGAACCACGACAGATGTGCGAACTCCTTGGCATAAAACCAACCGATGGCGATAAAGGGAATGAGGCAGAATTCAAAATACACATACTTCCTTATCCACGACATGCTCTTCTTCATAGAACTGATGATAAACTTATCGTTCACAATCTTCTGTCTTTCGAGCTGCGCCTTGAAGTCTTCCATCTGCGAGCGCATAAGCTCAAGTTCGGTGTAATGCTGTTTGTTTTCCATATTGTTTTGATGTTTATTCGTTCGACATATTTTTCAGTTGCACTCTTATCCGCGCCAGACGCACAGACACGTTCTTTGCGCTGATGCCTACGATTTCGCCTATTTCGTCGTAGCTTATCTGTTCGAGCCACAGCAGGACAATGGCTCTGTCAAGTGGTTGCAGCCGTGCTATGCGCTCGTGCAGCATCCGCACTTGGGCGGTCGACTGCTCCTGAGCGTTGAAATAGTCGATGTCCATGGACAGCATTGCTTTCTTGTGACGCCGTTTCTTGCGGTCGATGGTGATACATGTGTTGAGTGTCGCGCGGTATATCCATGTTCTGATACCGCTTTCGCCATGGAATGTGCCGAAGCCGTTCCACAGCTTTACCAGCACCTCCTGAAAGAGATCTGCCACCTCGTCGGCATCGTTTGAGAACATGTAGCACACGGCATATATCGTGCTGCGGTTGTCCTTGACAAGCTGCGAGAATTGTTGTTCTGTAGGATTCATACGCTTGTTGCTTTTTGTGAATTTCTATTTCTTAGACGAATCTGCCGTGGCATTTGCTACAAAAATTCCCTTTTTTCTTTGGAATTTAACATAAAACGGGAGTTATCGGAAGTTAGAAGGAAGTTAATGGAAGTTATCGGACGTATGTGACACTTGTTGAGCAAGTTGTGGTAATGTCCGATAACTTCCATCCGCCGCAGGCGGATTAACTTCCTTCTAACTTCCGATAACTCCCGTTTAGAACCTCTGCCTTCGCTTATGCCGCTGCCAACGAATAGAGGAGGAACATCCAGTGGGCGGTGATGGCGGCGACGAGTCCGCCGCAGAAGTGCGCCATGATGGCCTTGGGTGTGAGGTCGCGGTAGCCGATGGAGTCGAGCATGGCGGTGTGGGTGCTGAGGAATCCGCTCCAGCACATGCCGATGGCGGTGAACACTGCGATGGCGTTGCCGTCTATCCAGCCGTGCGAGATGAAGCCCGGTATCAGGCTGAGAGCCGCTCCCACCGCTCCGAGGGCGGTGATGGGGAATGCCACGAGGTGCGGGTCGTGGAAGCCGAAGAGCCATTCAAACACGAAGTCCACCTTGTTGGCAAGCCACGGCAGCAGCTCCACGCCCTGGTAGGCGGCGCCGTTGTAGGTGCCGTCGGCGCCGGCTCCGAAGGTGAATATCATTACGAATGTGGAGATGATGAGCACGCCGGGGATTATGGCTACGCCCACTTCCACACCGCTGCGGCCGCCGTCGAGCACGGCGTTGAGCAGGCGTATGAAGACGGTCTTCTCTTCCTGCTTGCTTTCTTCCTGCTCGTTCTCCTCCTGTTCCTCTGCCGGCACGGCGTCTTCGGTGGCATACTGCGGGTAGGCTTTCAGCACGAAATGCTGCATGAGGCGTGTGGAGCAGACGCAGCCGAAGCACGCACCGATGAGTCCGATGAATGGGGCTGCGTAGTAGCCTTGGCTTGCCATGAACACGATGACGAGCAGACCCATGCCGAAGGCGGTGCCGAAGTTGGTGAGGGAGATGAACTGATATTTCTTGAAATAGCTTGCGAAGCGTTTGTCGTGGGCAAGCGATATGATTGCGGGGTTGTCGGAAAGGAATGTCATGACGGCTCCCAGCGATGTCACGCCGGGCAGATTGAACACGGGGCGCATGAGCGGACGGAGCGTGCGTTCAAGCAGTGCCACCACGCCGAACTCCACAAACACCTTGCCTATGGCACCCGTTATCACGCAGATGCTCATGAGGTAGAACACGGTGTTGAGCAGAAGGTCGTGGGCGGTCTTCATTATTGTGTTGAGCATGTTGGGTACTCCCATCACTGCGCCCAGATAACCGAACAGCACTACGACTGTGGTTATGCACCAGACACCGCTCGGAATGAGCGGCTTGCGGTTGGATTTGTTGTTTGCCATATAGTTCTTGTTTTACTTTTTGCTTTTCCACGACAGCAGGTTCAGCTTGGCGACGAGGGCCATGCGTACGGTGGTCTGGTTGTCGTTTATGGCTCCTGCGGGGTTGGAGTTGGTGCCTGTCGAGTGCGACATGCCGAGGGACAGGCGCAGTTCGCGCTTGCCTTTCAGCGGGTAGTACTCCACTCCGCCGCCATACGCCGTCACCTCCGTGCCTGCCATGACGCTCCTGTCGGCATCGGTGTCGGTGCGGTTCACGTCGTATGTGAACTTTCCGTACAGTCCGAGCTGCGGCATGAGGCGGTAGTCGAGGCGTGCCATCACCGAGCAGTCCTTGAAGAAGAATGTCTGATGGCTTGCCGCACGGTTCATGAAGTCGAGTTCGAGCGAGGCGTTGCCCACGTTGAACTTGCTGCCGAGTGCCACATATGAGATGAAATGCTTGGGCGCATACTCTATCATGTTGAGTGAGTAGAGGGTGTTGAACCATCCGTAATTGCCTGCCCAGTGGAGGTGATAGGCCAGCATGTCGCGGTTCTCAGGGGTGTTGTACAGGCTTTGTGTCACCTGCGCTGAGAAGCGGCTTTTGCCGTTGATCGTGGTGTATGATGCGCTTGCGCCGAACTGGAAGGGTGCGATGTTGTTCCAGAATTCCGAGGATATATAGATGTCGAGCGGCGAACGGTCGTACTCGTAGCCGCCCACCAGAGCCACCTGCTTACCTGCGGCGACGCTCCAGTGCGGGTTCATCTTGTAGTCGATATATACCCAGTCGGTGCCGTCGAACCGGTCGTTAGTCTCCTTTTTCTGGTTTATACGCTGCCGCCATGCGTAGGAAAAGCGGCTGTTCAGCTGTCCGCTGACGCTAAGCATCAGGTAATCGCCCTTAAATCCCGAAGTTTCGTGACGTATGTTGTGGTCCACGCGGTCGTTCAGATAACTGACACGCGTCTGGAAATCGATGTTCAATGTGGGTTTGTCGTCGTCGGCAAGCGCAGGCGATGCCAGACAAAGCAAACCGGCAAGCATAGCAAGACTTGGTTTCATAAAATGGTAGTTTAATGGATTTTATCGTTTTGTAACGGACGGCAAAGTTATGAATAAATACTGAATAAATACAGTAACATCACATTATTTTTATAGAAAAGTGCAATTTTGAAGGGCGTCAAAAACCATGTATCGGAACAAATTCAGTAATTTGTGAGCGTTTTGTTCAGTAATTTGTGAGCATTTTATTCAGTAATTTGTGAGCGATTTGTTCAGTAATTTGTGAGAAAGGCATTCCGACGAGGCTTCCGGCAGACTAAAAGCCGGGGGCTGACACGCGAAACCTGGATAAAAAACATTATCTTTGCACCGTTCCTGCAAACGTTAAAAAGAAAACAGACTTATGACAACAGAGGAGTTTATAGCCCTGCACCGCAACGACAACGTGCGCCAGCTCGCACTGACGGCGGCACGGTACGGGGACGTGGATATGAAGTTTGCCCTCGAACAGATTTCGGGTTGGCAGCAGGCGCAGCGCAAACTGCCCTCGTGGGCGGCTTCCGACGGACTCGTTTTTCCACCGCATATCAACATGGAGCAGTGCTCCTCGGAGGCGACAGCACGCTACAAGGCGGCACTGGCGCAACGCATCGCGCGACAAGACACGGCGGCAGGCACTGGCGCAGCAGCAACACCCGGCGGCATAACGACGATGGCCGACCTCACGGGAGGGTTCGGCGTGGATTTCACATTCATGGCAAAGGGCTTCGACAGTGCCACTTACATTGAGCGCAACCCCGCATTGTGCGACATCGCACGCAACAACTTCGCCCGCCTCGGACTGCCCGACGCCGCCATCATCTGCGCCGACTCCACCGCTGCCCTCGGCACGCTCCCGTGTCAGACTCTGCTCTATGCCGACCCGGCACGGCGCGACTCGCACGGCGGAAAAACGGTGCTCATGGCCGACTGTACGCCCGACATCACCTCGCTTCTGCCTCTTCTGTTCAAGAAGGCGCGGCTGGTGATGGTGAAACTCTCGCCCATGCTCGACTGGCACAAGGCCATAGCCGACCTCGACGGAAGCGTGGCGGAGGTGCACATCGTAGCCCTGCAGGGCGAGTGCAAGGAACTTCTGCTCGTGCTTGACGCCTCGCTGCACGGCAACCTCAGTCACCCCGTGCGCATAGTGTGCGCCGACATGGTGCGCGACAACGGCGGCACTGCCTGCGGGCAAGTCATGCCGGGACTGCGGACACTCACGTTCGAGTATGAACTGCACACGGGTTCGCCCGACGAGTCGGCTCCCTCCGTCGCCCCTGCCGCCATGCTTCGCGACACCACGCAGCCACTCTTCCTGCACGAACCCAACGCCGCCGTGATGAAGGCCGGCTGTTTCGGGCGCATGGCGGAGCGGTTCGGCGTCATGGCAGTGGGCCGCAACAGTCACCTTTTCCTCGCCCGCAGCATGGTTGCCGACTTCCCCGGCCGCACTTTTGTCGTGGAGGCTGTGGGCACGATGAACCGCAAGGAACTGCGCACGATGCTCGCCGGAACGGAAAAGGCCAACATCGCCGTGCGCAACTTCCCACTCTCTGCCGACGCATTGCGCAAGCGCCTGAAGCTCGGCGACGGCGGTGAAACCTACATCTTTGCCACCACATCGGCAGCAGGCGACCATCTGCTGTTCAAGTGCAGGAAGGGGAAAGAGGGGAATTAGGATTTTTTTTAGGAGTTAAAGAAGTATGCTTTGAGGAGTCAGGAGTTAAGAAGTCAGGAGTTAAGCCGTATGCTTTAAGGAGTCAGAAGTCAAGCCATTAGCTTTACTTACTACAGGAGGTCGAGCGTCCCGCTCGACAACACGGCGCAACTCAACGCATTATGAATTATGAATTCATAATTATGAATTTCAAAAGAAGCCTTCCTTGCTCTGCAAAGAAGCCTTGTTTACACCACAAAGAAGGCTTCTTTTGGTTGCAAACAAGGCTTGTTTGCAGACGGGGCGTGTAGAGTTGCGCCAAACGACATGTAATACGTTGTCTCCCAGATGGCTGCCTTTATTATTCGCGGTCACCCAGTCTCTCATTGTATGGACACAAAAAAGCCCTGCTTCGCAATTGCGTGCGAGGCAGGGCTTTGTTATTGTCGCTTGCCGGCGTTTTGGTTGTCGGCCGTGATGTTATTTCACTTCAATCTGGCGTGTGGTCTTCTCTTCCTTCTTCTCTACCTTAGGCAGGGTGACGGAGAGTACGCCGTCGTTCACGTTGGCAGCAATCTTTTCCTTATCGACATCGTCAGGAAGAATAAGAGTCTGCTCGTATTTCGAGTAAGAGAACTCGCGGCGCAGATAGTGCTCTTTCTTGTTCTCGTCCTTCTTCTCGTTCTTCTGCTCCATCTTGATGTGCAGATTGCCGTCGTTGTCTATGTTGATGTTGAAGTCTTCCTTTTTCATTCCGGGGGCTGCAAGCTCTACGGTATAGTTCTTTTCGGTCTCTTTAACGTTGATAGCCGGTGCAGTTGCGTTTGTACGCGGCATAAAGTCAGTGTCGAAAAAGTCGTTGAAAACTTCTGGCATCCAAGAATTTCTCATTACTGGTAACATAATTAAAACCTCCGATTATATTTTTATTCTTTGTTTGTCTGTTGCGGATTCCTCTGCCATTCCTTGCGGAAGGCTTCGTTGTCCGGCTCCCCTCAGGCTTCCGCCCTCGGTTCGCACCAACAGTAGTGCAACTTGCGTGCCAATGGGATGAAGGTGAAACTTGTGTTAAATAGTAAGCAGATGTGGCAGAAAAGCAGTCAAATAGACAGAAAGAAGTGACAGATAGTCAGCGAAACGTATTCTTAACAGCAATGCAACAGAAGCGTTGCCGGAGTTCATCGGGGAAGCATTACCTTTGGCGGCATACTTCCGTGATTGCGGATTTTTGACTTTAAAAGACTATAGTTTATGAGCAAGTTGAAGATTATTGTCAGCTGCATAGCGTTCTTTTCTGCCGTTGCAGCCCTTATGAGTTGGTTCTGCATAGCCGTGCTCAAGGCCGACAGCAGTTTCCTTTCCCTCTTCACTTTGTGGCTTATCCTGCTGCCGACGGTGGAATATACTGTCGGCAGACTGCGCCGTAAGAACGACTGACGCCCTGCTGCCGTGCCCCTTCCGGCGTTGTCAGTTGCGCCCGTTTATCCATATATAGATAAGGTCGAGCAGCGTGCAGCCCGCCCTTTGCCAGTCCACGGGGCGTGCGGGGAAGTCGAAGCGCAGTCCCAGCGATAGCGTGGTGCGGCTCATGGGGTTGTCGAAATGCTCTATGAGTGCGCCCTGCTGACCGTCGAGATGCCGCACGTCGAGACGGCTCTGCCCGTAGATTCCCCAACGGTATTCGGCTGCCAGAGTGAGCGACAGGCTGCTGATGAGGCGCAGGTCGATGCCTATCTGCGGCGCAAGACTCAGTGCGGGGCACTTTATGTCGTAGTCGGCATGCATGCGCGAGAGGCTGTAGTCGTTGGAACGGAAGTCGAACGCGCCGCGGTTGTGCCCCAGATTGAGCACGTTGGCATACACCGCCGCCCCTGCATAGGGCTGCACTATCCACTTCTTCGGGAAGAAGTAGTACTTCGCCCCCGCCTGGATGCCTGCCATCCAGAACGACTTCGGACCTATACCGTCGGTGTCGAGATGCGTCAGCATGCCCGTCTGCTCGGCGTAGATGCCGCCCGTGAGAGCCAGGCGTGGCGTGACAAACCAGTCGGCTGTCACGGCGAATGTGTTGCCTTCGTTCTCGCGGCTGTCCGCGTTTTCCGATTCCGACTGTGTTATTCCTCCGAAATTGGCGTGTATGCCCCAGCTGCGGGCATACTCGTCGCTCTGCGCCGCGGCTTCAAGAAAGGGCAGAATGAGGAGGATGGATGTGAGAATGCGTGTTGTCATAATTCTGAAAATGTATTTTTTTATGCAAAGATAGTTCAAATGAGGGCAAGGCGGTGTGCATTCTATGTTTCTACGCAAGAAAAACTTGAAGTTTTTTTGCTGTTCTTTTGAAAAGAATGTTCTTATAAGAATGTGCATTCAACAACAGATGAGGATGTTTTCAATGTCGCATTAATTATAGGAGCTGCTTCGGTGGCTCCTATTCCATTCTTTCCCGGAATAGCTTTGCACTCTTTCATGTGTTTTTGTTGGTATTCCGGTTCCCATAAAGTTTGTGTCTGTATCATCTTGAAAATAATGTGCATAACCTTATTCTTTACATTATTCATGACAAATCCCTCATGTTTGCCTTTTGCGTACAGCCTCTGTGCGTATACTTTGATTACCGCATTGTGCTGCATAGCAGACTTGCAAGCCTGTACCATAGCTGCTTTGATGCCGATATGTGCAAAACGACTCACATTAGGCTTTGTATTAATGGATGTTCCGGATTGTTTGCCAAAGGGAGCTATGCCGCAGTAACATGCAAACTTTCGCGGGTTATCAAACTTCTTAAAATTGGAGGTATATATAATCAGAGCCGCTGCCGTTATAGGTCCTATGCTCTTAAATTAAATAAGTATTTGATAATTTGAGGCTAATTCCTCTGATGTTTCCATCAGTTTCACCATTTCCTTTTCAATGTCTTTCTCGTCCTTCTGTGCTTCTTTATGATGCTTGACCATCCTATTTCTCACCAGTGTTGAGCAATCAAAAGCACCGCTTGATATACGATTCCCTATGGCTACACGGTCGCAAACCACACGATTGCGGAACTGATAAAGAGTGCGTTATGTCTTAAGATCGGCGGAGTCTGGTTCAAATAATGCACATGAGCCTGGCTCATAGAAACGTTTGGCATAATAAGCTATCATTTCCGCATCAGCCTTATCGTCTTTAATACGCTTCAATCCTGACCCGTACTTGATTTTCAATGCGCTTTCGAGCCAGATTTTCATTCCCTTGGCATAAATATATTCGCAGAGTCCAATACTGCACGTGCCTGTGTGCTCACCACAGAACAACACCAAGGAAGAGTCAAATGAACGTCCCAGTTCCGAAGTATTCTTTACCCATTTGGTAAGTTTGAGGTAGCCCGTTTTTGAATTGGAAAACTCACTTTCACCCATAACACCTTGCTCCATTAGGAGACAAACATTGAATTTTTCCTTTGAAAAATCAATGCCAACGTAGATAGTTACGTCATTTCTCATTACCTTTGCATCTAATATTACACATCAAGGTCAGCCTATATAACTGCTGCATCTAAGACTTTACTTAGGCTCAGAGCCTATCATTCTATTTGGAGTTCAGTTATAAACCCACAGAGCCCACGACACACCTAAGGCTCAAAGCCTGGTCAAAACATTGGATTGCTCTGTGGGGAGGTTGACTTCCTTTAAACAACAAAGGTAAGAACAATCTCATTTTTAAGCTGAATCAGAGATGAACTTTTTATAATTAATATCTGATAATGCAAAGGTAAAGTCAAAACTCCCAATATAAATAGCTAAAAACTCGTTGTACGTACTTGTGTGGATGTACAACGAGTTTTTGTCTTTCTACGAAAAAGAGCCTTGTAAACAATTTATATGGCGTTATATGCAAATAAATCCTCAAATAAGAGAAAAGTCCTCCCTTGGTCATTTTTGCCACCATTTTCTTAATATTAAAGGCAATAGCAAAGAAGGCAAAGTCCATTTTGACCTTGTCTACACCGATATAGCGAAAACGACGATATGCCATGTTGTATTTAATTTGTCCGAAAACAGCTTCTGGCTCAATACATCTTTTGCCTCTATGCCTTAAACCTTCCTCTGATGGTAAGCGTATCTACTAGCATCGCGGATACGCTTACCTTCAAAGGTACGAAATCTTGAGGGTAAACGTGTCGGACTAGTCCGCATGGATAGTGGCTTTTTGCGAAGGAAATACTTGATTATCTGGAAATGAAAGGGCTACACTACATCATAGCCTGCCGTTTCAATAATCGTATAAAGTACAGTCTTACCCATGAACGCAAATGGATAGAGCTGACAGACGGATTGGAAATATCCGAAAATATCTATCTGGCAAACGGTTGGGAGAAGCCCAGACGCATTGTGATGGTCAGGCAAGACATTGAGAAGTGCCCCAAAGCTGCAGGAAAGCAAATCAAGCAACTGGAGCTTTTTGAGGATGAGGAAGATTTCGGAAAATACCGATACTGCTGCTTTGTAATAGACCTTGACCTGCCGGCCAAGATCATATATGACTCATATCGCGGAAGAGCAGATTCTGAGAATATGATAAAGGAACTGAAGAATGATTTCGGGTCACTAGCAAAACCCTGTGTCTGACTACTTGATAGATAATGCTTGTTTCTCGAAAATTGCTAGTACTTTTGCATGTGTCT
>OLFV01001095.1_pt1 | contig 28016 bp, 27 predicted proteins | sample 1605551 | NCBI WGS metagenome assembly OLFV01 (sample SAMEA3888922, study PRJEB22519) | human gut metagenome | biome: human gut; feature: human-associated habitat; material: faeces | place: Denmark | collected 2011 | reverse complement strand
AGCTTCTCGCGAAGCTCCTCGACGGTCCCGAACTTCTCGACGACCTTCGTGGTGCACCTTCCGTCCTCTTTTCTGAACGATTTGATTGCGTACAAGTAGGTGTAACTGCCGCTTTTCTTCAATTGGAGAGTCATATTTGCATCAAAATAACGTAATATCTAACACTATCTAAATACAAATATAAGAATTAAATTTGACAAAAAAAAGAGTTCAGAACGAACTCCATCAAATATTTTTAACTTTTTTCGGATTTTAAAGTGTCAAACTACCGGGTCGCCGTGTCCGCAGAAGCGCCTTGCCAAGTCATAAGCGTTTTTTGCTGAAGTCGGCGAAATTGTTATCTTTGTGTCTGGAACGGTAATTGTTGTTACCGTCCCGGACATTTTAATTTTATTGATTATGGAAAAGATAGCTTCTAACGAAAATTTTGCTGAGATACTCTCTGACAGCAAGCCTGTTCTGGTGGACTTCTGGGCGACCTGGTGCGGCCCTTGCCGTATGCTGGCCCCGACTGTGGAGACCATCGCCTCTGAATATGACGGCAAGGTCACGGTCGTGAAATGCAACGTGGACGACTGCGAGGATGTGGCTGCCGAGTATGGTATCAGGAATATTCCTACCCTGCTGTTCTTCAAGGGCGGCCAGGTGGTGGACAAGCTTGTCGGCAATGTGCCGAAGAGCGAGATTACCGCCAAGCTGGACGCGCTTGTCTAATCTTATCTAAAAAATCTGAAAAAATGAAAAAGTTTGTATTCGCTGCCGCCGTTGTGGCAGCCATGGTGTTTTGCACTGACGCTTCCGCACAACGCTACAATTCCGCCCGTGTCGGATTGATGGGAGGATTCACCTCATCCTCGACCTCGATCAAGAACATGGATTCCAAATCCGTCTCCTTGTACCATGTAGGCCTTACCGCCGAGATTCCGCTTTTTGGCGGATTCGCCATCCAGCCGGGCCTTCTCTATCAGGTGAAGGGAATGTCGGCTGACAAGTTCAACAGCTCTTCCATCTCGGAATCCCTTGGGTCTTTCGAGACCAAGGTAGGCTACCTTGAGGTGCCTGTCCAGGTGCAGTGGGGGCTGGATCTTCTGGCTTTCCGCCCTTATGTCTTCGCGGAGCCTTTCGTGGGCTTCCGCCTCGGACAGAGTACCAAAGGCGAGGTCGCCGACAAGCTCAAGGACAGTCTTAAGAAAGTCGAGTACGGTCTTGGTGTTGGAGCAGGAGTCGATGTCTGGAGGCTTCAGCTTTCTGTCAAGTATTTCTGGAACTTTGGAAAGATCTATGACAAGGATGGCAATGTCGGCCCGATCGGCGACACAGTGAAGGACGCCGTGAAGGACGCTGTCAACAACGGTAACAATTTCAACGGTGTCATGGTGTCCGCCGCGTTCTTCTTTTAATCGCCGGAAGTGAATGAATGAGGAACGGAAGGTCGTGATTTACTGCTCGGCAAGTTACGACATCGACCAAAAGTACAATCAAGCTGCGCGGGAAGTGACCCGCGCGGCTTGTTCGCTTGGTTACACGATTGTCTCCGGAGGTGCCATCAAGGGCACCATGGGAGCTGTGGCCGATGAGGTCGCCCGTTGCGGAGGCCGTCACATCGGCGTCCTGCCCCGCTTTATGGAGCAGTATAAATTCCCGGGTCTCGATCAGGTGATCTGGACGGACACGATGGCCGAGCGCAAGGAAAAGATGCGTGAAGGTACTTGTGCAGCGATAGCCCTGCCGGGTGGCATCGGCACTCTCGATGAGGTGATCGGGACGTTGACCCTGGCGAAACTGGACAAATACGACGGAAAGATCTATGCGTTGAACCTGGACGGATTCTACAATCCGTTGAAGGATCTGCTGGACCACTATGTGAAGACCGGAATGCTTGACGCGCGTTCCAGGGGACTGATCGAGTTCCCGGACACTGTCGCCGAGCTGGTCGGACACCTTGACTGATAAACTGAAAGACTGATGACTCTTGACGAGATAAAGGAATTCCTTGGAAATGACTGGAAGGAGACGGACGGACTGATACGTTCGTCCCTCAGAAGTGATATCGACCTGCTTAATACCACGAACGAGGCGATCCTGGAGCACAGCGGAAAGCAGTTGAGACCGATTGTGTCACTGCTTGTGGCCCGCGCCTGCGGGAACGGCAAGGCCAACGAGGACAATGTCCGTTGCGCCGCTGCCTCGGAGCTTCTGCACAACGCCACACTCCTTCACGATGATGTCGCCGACAGCAGCTCCGAAAGGCGTGGAGCCCCGACCGTCATGGCGATCCTCGGAGGCCCGGCGTCTGTCCTTCTCGGGGATTATTGGCTGGTCAAGGCGATGGATAACATACTCGCATCCTCGGCTCACGGCAATGAGGTCATCAGGATATTCTCAAAAACTCTCAGCAGCCTTGCCGAGGGGGAGATGCTCCAGCTTCAGAAGGCTTCGAGCGGGGACACGGAGGAAGAGGACTATTTCCGTATAATCTACAGCAAGACAGCCTCTTTGTTTGAATCGACCTGCGTTTCGGCGGCGATCTCGGTGAACGCTCCGGAAGCGTGGGTGGAGGCCGTGCGGAACTATGCGGTCTCACTCGGAATCGCTTTCCAGATCAAGGACGACATATTCGATTACACGGGAGGAAAGAAAATAGGCAAGCCTGTGGGCATCGACCTTGAGGAGCAGAAGATCACACTGCCGCTTCTGGGTGCCTTGGAATCAGCGTCCGACGAACGCGCTTCCCATATCAGGAATATGCTTTTGAATATTCAGGAACATCCAGAGTACAAGGAGGATATAGTCGCTTTTGTCAAGGAGGAAAAAGGCATTGAATATGCCGTCTCAAGGCTTGATGAATATGTCGCCAAGGCTGTCGGCGCACTTGCCACGCTTCCGGATTCGAGGGAAAAGGACTATCTTGTGAAGATCGCTGAGTTTACCGCTTACAGGGACAAATGAATCTGGACGGAATCATAGGGAATCACGATGCCGTCAGGGCGTTGAAAGGGATGGCCGAAAGCGGGCGCATCCCTCATGCCATGATGCTTTACGAGAACGACGGGTGCGGGGCTATGGCTCTTGTCCTGGCGTTTCTGAGTCAGATCATGGGAGACGAGCATAAGGTCTGCGGGTTGATTCATCCTGATGTGCACTATGTCTATCCGGTCGCGAACGGCTCGAAGGTCACTGAGAAAGTCGAGAACCTGAGGGCTGAACTGTTTCTTGAATATTGGCGTTCCTTGATGGTCTCCAATCCTTATGCCCTTGAGAATGAGGTCAGCTCCGCTTTCGGAATCGAAGGCAAACAGTCTGGAATCAATAACGCTGAGGCTAAGGAAATCCTTGAGACCGTGTGGCTTACCTCGGTAGAGGGTGGCTGGAAGGCTGTCGTTGTCTATCTTCCCGAGAAGATGAACGCCGCTTCCGCCAATCGGCTTTTGAAGGCAATCGAGGAGCCGCCGGAGAAGACTCTGTTCATCATGATCACCCACGCTCCTGAGAAAGTGATGCAGACCATCTCGTCAAGATGCCAGGCGATCCGTGTCCTGCCATATTCAAAGAATGAGATAGTGGAGATTCTTACATCCCGTTTCGGGAAGACTCTTGACGAGGCTTCGCAGGCTGCTTTGGTCGCTGGTGGCAGTGTAGGGGTCGCGTTGCGTTATCTCTCCGGGAAGGAGGACTATCTGCGCCAGATGGAGATATTCAAGGGGCTTGTTGACGCGCTTGCCGCGAAGGATCTTTCCGCCGCTTTGGGTTGGGGGGATGCGATGGCCGCGCTGCCGTCGCGTGAAAACCAGAAAGCTTTTTGTAAATTTGCAGGTGAAAGCCTTCGCAAAGTGTTTTTGATTCAACAGAACCTGCCTCAGATCGCCGGGGTGTCGCAGGAGGAGAAAGAGTTCTTTGTCCGGCTGGCATCGCGTTGCAGGAAAAGTTTTCCGAGGATGGCGGTATCGTGTCTGGACAGGGCGCAGATGCTGATTGACAGGAACGTGAACCAGAAGATTCTTTTCACCGACCTTGTCGGGCGGTTGTATTTGAGTTTCTGACAATAATATTGAATACGTATGGAAAATATTGATAACGAGACAGTAAAATTTGACTGTAACCGTGGCTGCACAATCTCCCAGGATCAGGAGAGCGGGGAATATGACTGCAATTACCGTCAGGGTTGCTGTAAACTCAAGGATTACGACTGGCTTCACGGCATCCGGCAGGAGCAGTACAAAGATCTTTTCGAGGTGCGCTTCAAGAACACCAGAAAGGGGATTTACGTCAACGCTTCCGGACAGGGGATCAAGGCCGGGGATCTGGTCATAGTCGAGGCCATGAATGGTCATGACCTTGGAATCGTCACTTTGGAAGGCCCGATTGTGGGACGTCAGATGAAGTGTAAGGGTGTTGATCCTGAGACAACACCGTTGAAAAAGATCTACCGCAAGGCCAAGCCTTTCGACATCGCCAAATGGCAGGAAGCCATAGCCCGTGAGCAGGACACCATGATTCAGGCGCGCAGGATCGCCGCCGAGCTTGGTCTGGACATGAAGATCGGAGACGTGGAGTTTCAGGGTGACGGCACAAAGGCCATTTTCTATTACATCGCCGACGGGCGTGTGGATTTCCGCCAACTGATCAAGGTCTATGCAGAGGAATTCCGCATCAGGATCGAGATGAAACAGATCGGGGCACGTCAGGAGGCCGGCCTGATCGGTGGCCTCGGAGTATGCGGACGGGAATTGTGCTGCGCCAATTTCATTACGAATTTCCAGTCGATCTCCACTTCGGCGGCCCGTACGCAGGACCTGTCCCTGAATCCGCAGAAGCTGGCTGGTCAGTGCGGCAAACTGAAATGCTGCCTGAATTATGAGGTCGCCAACTATCTGGACGCCCAGTCCCGTATTCCTAAGGTTACGGAACCGCTTGAATTCCAGGATGGCCTGGCCTATCTGGCCAAGACTGACATCCTTCAGGAGATAATGTATTTCACTTACGAGAAGGGCTCTCTCTCGAATCTCTATCCGGTGGCCGCTTCGGAGGTTGCGCAGATCATAATGATGAACCGTAATGGCCAGAAGCCGGAGTCTTTGAAGAGCGAACCGGAACCTGTCGGCCCTCAGTTCGTCTCGGCCGTCGGTGATGACAGCATCACAAGGTTCGACAAGCCTAAGAAAAACAAGAACAAGAACCGTAACAAGAACAAGGTTAAGCCGGTCGCTGACCAGGCCGCCCGGACTGCCGCTCCGGCGGATAACGCCGAGGCACCGTCCAAGCCAAGATCTGAAGGCGGTAATTTCAGAGGCCGGAACAATGGCCCTCGTCGGAACGGAGGGAGCGGACGCCCTCAGCAGCAACGTCCCCGTGGCGACAGAAAGCCTGAACAGAAGCCTGTAAAGACTGATGAGTAAAGGTTTTCTTACACTTGTCTTGATGATGGCCATGGTGTCATGCGCGCGTCCTTCCTCCTACGAGCCGTTTGTGGTCAGGGAGAAGGCCGAGTATGGCGACACCTACATATTCAATTTGGATCTTTCTGACTCGACCGTGTCCTACGGATTGGATTTCTACACAAGGTTGGAGCGACCGGCGTTCGGGACTTTTCCGGCTGACAGCATCTCGCTTGATCTGAGGTGGATTTCTCCATCGGATTCGCTCATCCTGTCGGACACTACATTCATCCGGGTTGCCCAGCCGGTGGACTCATCGTACTATTCGAGGGATTTTATAACTGACTATAAGCCTGTTCTGAATCTGCCGGAACATGGAATGTGGCGTCTCAAGGCACGGGTGTTGAATGATTCGGAGGCGATACGTGGATTGGGTGTGATATTCACAAGAAAGGAGAATGGGACACGATAAACTTAGAAAATTCGCGGAGAACGAAACTTTCTCCTGCCTTCTTCAACCAGAGGCATCCTCGGTGCTGGATAAGGTCGAAGGCAGCAGCAGCTTGATACTCAGAGAGCATCCGATCAAGGGACATTGGAACGAGAGGATGTTCGCCACCGCGCAGCCTATAGTTCTGGAGCTTGGCTGTGGGAAAGGGGAGTACACGATTGATTTGTCCCGCCGGGAACCGTCGCTCAATTACATAGGAGTAGATATCAAGGGCGCGCGTCTTTGGAAAGGTGCGAAGTTCGCCACGGAGAACAAACTACCTAATGTGGCTTTCCTGCGCACCAGAATCGAGTTCATCGAGGCTTTCTTCGCTCCGGAGGAGGTTTCGGAAATATGGCTGACGTTCTCCGACCCTCAGCTAAAGAGCGAGAACTGCCGCCTGACCAGCCCGCTTTTCCTGGAGCGCTACCGCAAGTTCCTGAAAAAGGGAGGAATAGTCCACCTCAAGACTGACAGCCGCTTTCTTTATGAATATTCCAAAGCGGTGGCCGAGCAGAACGGCCTGAGGATTCTGGCAAGCACCAATGACCTTTACGGGACAGGCAGACAGGATTTGTCTGATTGTGCGTTACGTTCTGTCGCTGGTGAATCCGCCATCGATGCCTTGTTCGAGGTGCAGACTTTCTACGAGAGGATGTTCACAGCCCAGGGCTACAAGATCACCTATCTGAGTTTCGTGATAGACCACGACGGCCCGTACATCCACCCCGAGTTCGATTCCGACTACTGGCGATCCGTTGAAGGTCCCCGCCACTTCTCACATCAGCCGGAAAAGAAACGGTAACCGCGGTCACTAAGCCATCTGGTCACTGAGCTTGTCGAAGTGACCAGATGGATGATGCTTCGGCAGGTTCGGTGACCGTCGCGGAGAGAAACTTAAACCTCCCTCCAGATGTAAACCTTGTCTCCGCGCCGGATCTTTTTTCCACCCGGTGTGCGGATGTCATCCGGGAATATTATAGGAATGGAACAAAGTGTCCCTTTCCCCGCCTCGTCCGTTGGCTTGAGATCGACCCGTATCTCGCTGACATTCTGCTCGATCACACCAGTAGTCTCTCCGATGATGAGAATGTCATCACCTTTTCTCAAGGCCTCCGACTCCACCAATACCTCAGCCACCGAGATCCTGTCGAACCAGTTGGTGATCTTTCCGCAGTAGATTTTCTTACGGGTGGCGTGGCTACCGTACACATCGCTCCATTCTCCGAGTCTGGCACCTTGATAGTACCCGTCCCAGAACCCTCTGTTGAAGACTTCTGACAGTTCCTCCTTCAAAGAGGCCGCCAGTTCCGGAGTGTAACGTCCCTCGCAGACAGCGTCAGCCGCGCGGCGGTAGCACTCCGCCGTCTTTTTGACATATTCAGCGCTCCTTGCCCGTCCCTCGATCTTGAACACCTTCACGCCTGCGTCGATGATCTTGTCCATGAACTCGATGGTGCACAGGTCCTTGGGCGACATTATGTACTTGTTGTCGATGTTCAGTTTCGTGCCGGTCTCCAGGTCCGTGACCTCATAGCCCCTGCGGCAAAGCTGGTAGCAAGCGCCTCTGTTGGCTGAAGCCCCGTAGGTCTGGAGGCTCAGGTAACATTTCCCCGAAACCGCCATGCAGAGCGCTCCGTGGGCGAACATCTCGATCCGCACAAGATTACCGGAAGGACCTTTGATGCCCTCGTTCACGATCGCTTGATGGATTTCCTTTACCTGATGCAGGTTGAGTTCCCTCGCCAGCACGATCACGTCGGCGAACTGTGAATAGAACCGCAGCGCCTCGACATTCGACACGTTGAGCTGGGTCGAGATGTGCACCTCCAGCCCGATCTTCCGGCAATATGTGATCGCCGCCATGTCCGAGGCGATGATTGCGTTCACTCCCGCCGCCTTGGCAGCGTCCAGTGCCTCCCGCATAGGAGCCAGATCTTCCCCGTAAAGAACGATATTCAGAGTCATATATGTCTTGACTCCATATTCCCGGCATATTTCCACAATCCTCGGCAGATCGTCCGGCGTGAAGTTGTTCGCCGAATGCGAGCGCATATTCAGGTTGCCAACCCCGAAATAGACGGAGTCCGCCCCGCCTTGTATCGCGGCGTGCAGGCATTCGAAATTGCCGGCCGGCGACATTATCTCAAGTTCCTTCTTGTCCATTGTCTCTGAATATTATTCCTCAAAATTAGTCCATAAAATCGCCAATCCCAAATTTCCTGTCTCCTTTTGTTCACAAAACCATGTTCAAATCCAGATATTTTCGCTAATATTGCAAATTGTGGCGGACAAATTCCGTGACACAATGACACTATGCGACTTAAAATAACCCTTGAATATTTCACCTCTCCGGGAGAGGAACTGATTCTGGTTCTCTCCGACGGAAAATCAATAGCGATGGAATATGTTGCCGGAGGACGCTGGGAGGCTTCTTTGGAGATGCCTTCCAAGGCTGCGGAGCTTGAATATTCCTTTGAACTTCATCGTGGCGGGCAGTGTGTGCGCCGCGAGTGGGGACACCATTCGGTCCCTGAGCCTGTGGTTCGACAGGGCTCACCAACCATCGAAGGGACCGGCGCTTCGACATGCTCAGCGACCGGCGCCCTTGAAATCCGTGACCGCTGGCAGGACCGTCCCGAGGATTCCCCGTTCTGGACCAAAGCCTTCACCGATGTGATATTCAAAAGAAAGCAAACCTCGCCAAAGCGTTCCGGCAATGTGGCCTTCACCGTTCCGTGTGCCAGAATCCGCAAGAACGAGACCTTGGCTATCACCGGCAGCGGCAAGATGTTCGGAGACTGGAAGAAGTTCGTCCAGTTGAAACCGACCGACGCTCCGCTTTGGAGCGTGACGTTGAATGTCAAGGAGCCTTTTGAGTACAAGTTTGTCATTCTCGACGCGAAGACCGGAACTCCAAAGATCTGGGAATCCGGCACGAATCATCTTTTCACCGAGGTCCCGGCCAACTGTGATTTACTGGAAATAAGGGATATCGTCCCTGAGTTCGAGACCGTTCCTTGGCGTGGAGCCGGCACGGCGATCCCTGTGTTCTCCCTCCGCAGCGAGACAAGCTTCGGCGTGGGCGAGTTCAAGGATCTCAAGAAACTGGTTGACTGGGCCGCGCTCACAGGCCAGGGCATCATCCAGCTCCTGCCGATCAACGACACCACGATGACAGGAACATGGACGGATTCCTACCCTTACAACGCCAACTCGACATTCGCCTTGCATCCGCAGTTCATACATCTGCCTGACGCCGGGGTCAAGGCCGACAAGGGATATAAAGTCCTCCAAAAAGAGCTCAATGCACTTCCCGTCGTTGATTATGAAAGGGTTAACAAAGAAAAGAATCGCCTTTTGAAAGAAGCCTTCGAGGCTGGCGGACAAGAGGTCATGTCTGGAGCGGCCTACAAGAAATTCTATTCCGCCAACAAGGACTGGCTCGTTCCTTACGCCGCTTTCTGTACGCTCAGGGACATCAACGGTACGCCGGAGTTCGGAAAATGGAAATCCCTTTCTGAATATTCTGAAACCAAGGTCAAGTCATTCTGTCACAGGCACAAGAGCGATACGGATTTCTACTGCTACGTCCAGTTCTGCCTTGACGCTCAATTGAAGGAGGTTGTTGAATATGCCCACTCTAAGGGCGTGGCCATCAAGGGCGACCTTCCGATCGGAATCAGCCGCACGAGTGTGGATGCCTGGCAATTTCCGCATCTGTTCAACCTTGACTCTCAGGCCGGGGCACCGCCTGACGCTTTCGCTGCCGATGGCCAGAACTGGGGTCTTCCGACCTACAACTGGGAAGAGATGGCCAAGGATGGCTACGCCTGGTGGAAAGCAAGGCTCAGAAAGATGAGTGAGTATTTCGACGCGTTCCGGATTGATCATATTCTTGGATTTTTCCGCATCTGGGAGATTCCGATGGGAGTCAAATCGGGATTGCTGGGACATTTCAACCCTGCGCTCCCGTACTCCGCCGATGAACTCCATAGCCGTGGCTTCAATCCTGATTCTCAGTTGTTTGTTCCGGATCCGCATCGTGATGGATGGTATCATCCGCGCATCGCCTCGCAGAACACCGAGGACTATCAGAGGTTGAATGATTCTTTGAAGAATGCCTACAACGATCTCTACAACGATTTCTTCTACCATCGCCACAACGGTTTCTGGAAAGAATGCGCGATGAGGAAACTGCCGGCGCTTCTGGACTCCACCGGAATGCTGGCCTGCGGAGAGGATCTGGGCATGATTCCGGCCTGTGTTCCGGAAGTGATGAAGGAACTGCACATCCTTTCGCTTGAGATTCAGAGGATGCCGAAGTCTCCTCAGAAGACATTTGACGAGCCGTGGACATATCCTTATCTGTCAGTCTGCGCGACCGGCACGCACGACACATCCACTTTGCGTGGCTGGTGGGAGGAGGACCGAACGATGTCCGAGCGTTTCTTCCACGAGATCCTCCACTGTGAGGGCCAGGCTCCGTACTTCTGCGAACCGTGGATCTGCGAACGGATTGTAAACCAGCATCTGAACTCGCCTTCGATGCTGTGTGTCCTCCCGCTTCAGGACTGGATGTCCATCGACGGTGAGGTCCGTTACCAGGGCAAGCCGGAGGATGAGCGGATCAACATCCCGGCCATTCCCCGCCACTACTGGCGCTGGAGAATGCACATCACCCTTGAGGATCTCCTGTCCCGCACCGATTTCAACCGTACCATCCACGATCTCATTTCAGATTCCGGACGAGGTTAATTCCCCGCCAATCATGATTTTTACTCGGTTCCCGAAAAATAGTTGCCTACTATTTTTCGGGAATCAACGTTTTTTTGTATCTTTGCCGAAAAATAAGGCGTCATGAAGATCATAGGAAGGCAAGCGGAAATTAAGGAACTGGAGAAGCTTTACGGCAATGGTCATTCGGAGTTTGTTGTGCTGTATGGTCGAAGGCGGGTAGGGAAAACATTCCTTGTCAATGAGCTGTTCCGTGATCGTATCACATTTTCACACACCGCTTTATCTCCGATTGAAATCAAAGGGAAAGAATTGATGAAAATGCAGCTGCAGAATTTCACACATTCTCTTCTGAGGTGTGGTGCGGAGATCTCTTCGCTTCCGACAAACTGGTTAGAAGCGTTCTTTATGTTGGAGAAATTTCTTGAATCCAAGGCTGATGGCCATCGGATGCTCGTCTTTATGGACGAATTGCCCTGGCTTGACACTCCGAGATCCGGGTTCGTGACGGCGTTTGAGGCCTTTTGGAATGGCTGGGGCGCGAAACGTGATGATTTGATGTTGGTCGCTTGCGGCTCTGCAGTATCGTGGATTTCCGATAAGTTGATAAATGGTAAAGGAGGATTGTTTGACCGTATCACATTTGAAATCAAGTTGGAGCCTTTCAATTTACGGGAGACAGAGGAATTCTTTCAATCAAATGGCATCCGGTTTGACAGGTACGACATCATACAAAGCAATATGATTTTCGGAGGGGTGCCGTATTATCTTAGTCTTTTCGCCAAGGATATGAGCCTTGCTCAAAATGTTGACTTCTTGATCTTTAATCGAAAGGGAAAGTTGACTAATGAATATGACAGGCTGTTCGGTTCCATATTCACAAATCCTGATTCCGTCGAGAAACTGATACGGTTCTTGGCCGGCAAGCGTATCGGCTACTCGCGTGAGGAAATCCTTAAAGGTACGGGAATAGCTGACGGCGGAGAATTCTCCAAATTACTACGCTCCCTTGAGGAAAGTGACTTTATCTCAAAATTCAGGTATTTTGGAGAACCGCCAAGAAAATCCAGATATCGGCTGATTGACGGCTTCTGCCTTTTCTACAATTATTTTTGCAACCGTAAGAATACGGACGATGTTAGTTACTGGCAGCATAATCAGAATAGCCCTTCCGTGAATGCGTGGAGAGGATATTCTTTTGAAAATGTTTGTTTTGGACACATCGCTCAGATAAAGTCAGCATTGGGAATCTCAGGGGTGCACACAGAGACATATTCTTGGATTGGAGCCACCTCTCAGGAGGATTTGCTCATAGACAGGGATGACCGTCTCATCAACCTTTGCGAGTGCAAATATTCATCAAGAGATTTCATTATTGACAAGGAATATGATGCCAAACTTAGAGAGCGTCAGGCTTCGTTCATTGATGAGACAAAAACCAGAAAGTCAACAATGCTGACCCTTGTCACAACATTCGGGTTGAAATACAATGAATATTCAGGGCGTTTCCAGAATGTGATAACCTCAGATGATTTGTTCAAGTAAAGTCGTTGGAGAATGCTCATACATCTCGAAGGACAACAGGCGTTTTTTGTCGCAAGGTGAGGAAATCTTGTCACAGAGGTTGAATATTCGTAAATTTGATGCCTTAAACATAATTTTTCAGTATGGCTAACATTGGAAACCCATTCACTCCAGTGGAGAAAAAGGTGGTTCTCTGCGGATCCGGGGAACTCGGAAAAGAAATCGCGATCGAGCTTGAGCGCTATGGCGTGCACGTCGTGGCGGTGGATAAATATGCTAATGCTCCTGCTATGCAGGTGGCTCAATCATCACACGTTCTGTCAATGCTTGACGGGGATGCCCTTGCGAAGATGATCGAGAAGGAGAATCCTGATCTGGTCATCCCTGAGGTCGAGGCCATCGCTACCCAGAAGCTGATCGAACTCGAAAAGAAAGGCTACACTGTAATTCCTACTGCAAAAGCCACTTACCTGACGATGAACAGGGAGGGCATCAGACGCCTTGCGGCAGAGGAACTTGGAATTCCAACCTCAAAGTATGAGTTCGCCCAGACGGAGGACGAATTCAATGCAGCGGTCGAACGGATAGGTTTCCCGTGTGTGGTTAAGCCGGTGATGAGTTCTTCCGGTCACGGCCAGAGTGTGGTACGTGATGAGTCTCAGGTCGCCGAAGCTTGGAAAATTTCCCAGGAGGGCGGACGTGCCGGTGGCGGGAAGGTCATCGTTGAGGGCTTTGTGGATTTTGACTATGAGATCACTCTGCTGACAGTCCGTCACTGCACCGGAACGACGTTCCTCAAGCCTGTGGGGCACCATCAGGTCGATGGCGATTACCGTGAGTCCTGGCAGCCTCAAGGGATGAGCGCGGCGGCGGAGAAGAAGGCCCAGGAGATCGCGGGAAAGATAACTGACGCTTTGGGAGGCTACGGAATATTCGGAGTCGAGCTTTTCGTCAAAGGTGAAGACGTGATCTTCAGCGAAGTATCTCCAAGACCGCATGACACCGGAATGGTGACGATGATCTCGCAGGATATGTCGGAGTTCGCCCTTCACGCCCGCGCGGTTCTGGGTCTTCCTGTTCCGGAAGTACGTTTCTACGGACCGTCCGCTTCGAAGGCAATTGTCGTCGAGGGCGACACAACTGAATATGAGTTTCAGAATGTTGACAAGGTTCTTGAAGAGTCCGGAGTGCAAGTCAGATTCTTCGGGAAACCGGAGATCAGAGGGCACCGCCGCGTCGGAGTCATCCTTGCCACGGACGAGACGGTCGAGAAGGCTCTTCAGAAAGCAGAGAGGGCATATTCAAAACTCAAGGTGAAGGTCTATTAGAAGCATCATCAAGGAACCGCTCAGGCGAGCCTGCTGAGGATGTCGTCCCACACTTGAAGTCTGTCCGTCTCGTTGAGGATCTCGTGACGCATGCCGGGGTAGAGATGCAGGTCCGTGTTCTTGTAGCCGACTTTCTTCATTAAGTCAGCAGCCTTTCCGATAGACTTGTCTGAAATCCGGCATGGATCTTCTGCCCCGGAGATGAAATGTACCGGAAGACTTGGGTTCGACATCTTCCAGCCTTTCGGACTGTAGCAGTCCTTCATCAGATCCAAGAGGTTCTTGAAACCATTGACTGTGAATGTGAACATGCAGTAAGGGTCTTTGTGGTAGGCTTCCAGAGTGTCCTTGTCGGAGCATACCCATGCGGATGGATAGCCCTCATCCTCAAAAGGCTTGTTGAAGGAGCCGAACGACAGATTCTGGAGAAGGGGGGAACGGTAATGCTCTCCTTTGAACAGCCCGATCAGGCTGGCCAGCAAGCGTCCCGCGCCGCCGGCCGGATTGTAGCTCGGGCATCCACAGACGAACAGAGTGTCGATGCTGTCATCGTAACGCTTTGTGAACGAGCGCACAGCCATTGACCCCATGCTGTGTCCGAATAGCGTATATGGCAATGCTGGATAAGATGCCTTGATCTCATTCTGAACCAGTTTGATGTCCTCCACAAGAGCCCTCCATCCTCCTTTGTACATATACCCGAGATCCTCTTCGTTGAGCACGGTCTCTCCGTGCCCCCGATGGTCGTGGATGGCGCAGACGTACCCGTGCGCGGAAAGATATTCCATGAAAGGAATATACCTCTCCTTGTGTTCGCACATTCCGTGAACTATCTGCACAATGCCTTTGGGCTCGCCGACAGGCTCGCTGATGAGCATCGCCAACCGCAACCCGTCCGAGGACGCCTCGATTCTCCGCTTTAGCATATTCATTGATTTTTTATAACTTTACATTGCCAAAGATAATGAAAATGAACAAGCCGGACAACATTGAGAAGTATCAGGGAAACTATTCCGAAAGCGGTTTTTGGAACAAGGTGAAGAAAGTAGCCTTGAAGGCGGGTGCCAAGGTCATATATGTGGCTTTGATCCTTTACTATGAATTGGCTGATCCGAATGTCAGCCCTAAGGAGAAGGCGATCATCATCGGAGCTCTGGGCTATTTCATTCTCCCGCTCGACCTTATTCCGGATGCAATCCCGGTCTTGGGCTTTTCTGATGACCTTGCCGCTCTCGTGGCCGCCTACGGTTATGTAAAAGGGCATTTGACTCCCGAGGTCAAACTTCGTGCGCGGAAGAAGTTGTGCGAGTGGTTCGACATCGATGACGGTACTTCTTTGGAGCCGGATGACCAGTAAAGTCTCGTAATGGTGGCGAAATCTAATATACGCAAGACATAACATTGAGATAGGGTATTCTGACAGTAGCGAAATATTCATAAAATGCCGCAGTCGTGATGCTGTTGGCACCTGAATGCCGCGAAAAGCGTTGAATATGCTCCTTTGGTGGATGCGTATGATGGTGTTGTTGCCTGAGGTGACGGGGTAGCGAATAAGTCGATAAATCAATTTAATAATTATCAATTGGTCGAATTTATTTGTAAATATGGGGATAAACTCTACATTTGTTCCGAAAATTACAATAAAATTCGACTAAATGAAAAGAATGATTGTACTTGCGGCCGCTATTTGCACCGCCGCTTTCACCGCCAAGGCCGGCGGCTATGTCACGAACACTAATCAGAATGTGGCTTTCTTGAGAAATCCTGCCCAGAATGCCGTCATAGGAGTTCAGGGAGCGTATTTCAACCCTGCCGGAATCGGTTTTATGGACAACGGTTGGCATCTGGCGTTCGATGTCCAGTCGGCCTTGCAGAGAAGGTACACGACTTCCACCTACGAGCCGCTCAAGTACGGCGTGGACAATGAGGGAAGAGGCTATAAGAAGTACACGGGCAAGTCTTTCGTGCCGGCCCTTCCGCACCTGAGCCTCGCGTTCAAGCACGACAATCTGTTCGCCTCCTTCCATTTCGGAGTCGTGTCGGGAGGCGGAAAGGCGAAATACGACCAGGGACTCGGCTCATTTGAGGCTCCGGTCGCGATGATTCCAGCTCTGATCAATAATTTGGCTGGGACTCAGATGGTTACCGGCTATGATGCAGACATCAATCTTACCGGAGAGCAGTACAACTTCGCCGGCCAGCTGAACATCGGTTATAAGATAGGCTCGAAGTTGAGTGTCTCCGCCGGCGTGCGCCTGAACTACATCTCCAACTATTATGTCGGAAGCCTGAGGAATATCCAGTTGCAGTACGGAGGCCAGATGCTTCCTGCCGCCAATGTGCTGGGCGCGGCGGTGTCAGCGATCTCCGGAGGACTGATCCCGACTGAAACCGCTGTCGGAATGGTCGGCGGACTTGTAAGCGACAAGGAACTTGACGCGCATCAGAAGGATATCGCCTGGACACCGATCCTGTCCGTGGACTACAAGACCGGCCGGTTCAACTTCTCCGCGCGCTACGAGTTCAACACGAAAGTGCGCCTGAACAATGACACGAAGGCTAACACCACAGGAATATCCCAGTTCGATGACGGCAAGGAGATCGCCGCCGACATCCCCGGCAACATCAACATCGGTGCTGAATATTCAGTGAAGCCGAACTTCCGCGTCGCCCTCGGCGCAAACTACTATTTCGACAAGCAGTCAAAGCAGTACAACAACGAGACGGACTTGAACGATAAACAGAACTATCTGAAGCACAATTCCTTCGAGATTCTCGGTGGCCTTGAGTATGATCTCAGCGATGTAGTGACCCTCAGTATCGGCGCCAACAGCAGCACGTTCGGTTTCGGCAACGACGCGAAATACATCTCCGACCTCAGCTACACCACCAGCTCCATCTCGGGCGGCCTTGGCGCAAGGTTCAACGTCAACCCGAAAGTCGCCATTGATTTAGGAATATACAAGACTTTCTTTATGCACTTCACCAAGGAGCAGGCCGATTATGGCGGAAACGGAGCCCTTATCGCCGCGAAACTCTCCCCGGTCCTCGGCCAGCTGGCCCCCGCTGTTCCCGGCCTTGCCGAAAAGCTTGACATCAAGAATCTCCAGATTCCCGGCCAGGACGACTTCTACCGCACCAGCATCGTCGGCGGCATTGGAGTGACCTTCAAGTTCTAGTGAATCGCCCTTCGGAAGCCTCCCGATCCGTAATCTTGCCCTTACTTCCTATGACGGAGGAAAGGGCTTTTTCTATCTTCCGCACGATCGATTCTTCTCCGGCAAAATCCCAATTCCCCGGACAAACCGATAATATCACAGCGTTTCTCCGGTAAAAAGCCGTTTCGGTGGATATTTTTTGACACAAGAATTTAAAATGGACCAAGTATGAAAGACCATCAGTAATGCGACAACTTTGAGTACTACGTTCATCTCGAAAAAAAAGAACGATAGGTTACTCCTCGGTGTAGAATCGGATGATGCGTTCGATGGCTCTTTGGCAGACCGGACAAAAAGCTTCGGCGGTGTTGGTCCTCATCCGGCAGTCCTCGCACGGGCGCCAGACGCCTTTCGTCTGGTAGCCGCCGCCTTCGACAAGGCCCACGACTCCCTGGTCGTAAAGATCCTTCCACTTGCTCTCGAAGTTCGCTTTGGTGGTGATGTTCTGCTCCCAAGGCTCGATGTCCGGGTAGTAATACTCAACGAACTGGTCGTCGTAGGCATATTCATCGGTCAATCCGCCGAAGCTGTGGCCGAACTCGTGGACGACCACCGGGCCGAAAAGTTTGTGGTGGGCGGTCGTGAGTGTGTAGGAATTGTAGATGCCTCCGCCGCCGTAAGTGTCAGTGTTGGCGAGGATTATGATGTGCTCGTAAGGGATTCCGGCAAGCGAGTCGTGCATCTTGAACAGGTGCAGGGTCGTGAGGTAGCGGTCGGAATAGAACGTGTCGAAGTGCGAGTCCACGGCCGTCTTTTTCCACAGCCCCTCACGCGGCACGCTGACTCCGCTGTCCTCGGAAGGAGACGCGACCGCGACGATGTTGAACCGATCCTTCATCGACTTGAACGGCTCGTGGCGCAGAAGGTTCTCCACCGTGCTCTCGGCGTCCTTGAAGAATATGTCCATCTCGCCCTCGGTGTATCCTTCCGCAAGGATGGCGATGTCGATCTTATCCTTGGAATCACCGCTGTCCAGCAGCATTCTTGTCTGCGGCTTTCCTCCGACAGGCCTGATCAGAATGTCCTTAGGGTCAACCGGATGCGTAAGCTTTGCCGCCACATTTTCTTGAAAGTCATAGAGTTGCACGGTGATCTCCGCCGGGGCCGCCGGCATCGGCACAAGGAACACGTTCTCGAAACTCTTGCGGACTCTCGTGGCCTCTTCCGTCGCCTGCCATTCCTGGAACAAGGTGCAGAATGACATCCTGTAAAGAGTGTCGCCCGTGGCCTTGTCCGTCATCGTCAGCTGTCCGTTACCCCGAAGCGGCACCTCCTTCATGTTCGTCCTCCTGCCGTGCCACCCGTCAAGGCTAAGCAGCTCGGCCACGGCGATGTCGCAATCCTTGTCCGACCCTGTGAATATGTAGTCGATCCTCAGGGTCTTATCCAAAAGCCTCCCGTCAGAGAACGAGTCGGCGCTGATTCCGTTGGTCAATCCTGGCAGCACTGCCGCCAATGCAATCAGAAATATTCTTCTCATCCGTGTCATTATTAATTAGTCGTTAAAAAATCAGTGCCTTATCTTATGTGATCTTTTGGGTCTATATTCCTTTTCTCATCAGTTATGTGTCACCGACATATTCCTTCTTCAAAAAGAAATCCACCCTTGAAAATCTTTGCCAGATCTTCGGAAACTTATTTTGCCGCTTCCTACCAGACCAGCACATCTCTTGACGAATTTAGAAATTTTTCTGAATATTCGGAAATATATTCATTGCCATTTCCCCCTATTCCGACAGTCGCGAATATGCCCGTAATCGCTGATCTCAAAAAAGGCAGGAATTCTCTTCGGCCGGCGACAGTCGCGAATATGCTCGAAATCGCTGCCGTCAGGGTGCAGATCAACCTCGACTGTTGCAAATACTGCCTAAAGTGCTGCCGTCGTGGATTAAGAAGCTGTTTTGAATTGTTTGAAATGTTCTTTGAGGTGAAAAATCTTCATTTTCTTCCCGCTTCTTCAGTCAGATAGCACCGCTATCTTCCTTGGAAGAAGCGGTCGAAACTGAAGTTTTTCACTCTCAACCCAGCGCCCGAACCGAGGGCAATCGAACTTGTTCGGATTGCCGAGGTGAGCAGCAGGGAAAGAGCTTGCTCTTAACCTTCAAACAAACAATTCAAAACAGCTTCTAAAAGTACGATGACGGTAGCATTATCGGGCATATTCGTGGACGAGGAATCCTAAGAATTTGAGTCAAGCCTTGAAGTAAACGGTCAGGCTTGTGGTGGCGCTTTTCAATCCGTAATAGATTCCGTCCTTCGTCTCGACGCGATAGACCTCGGAATAATTGAAATCAGGGTGATAGACCCTATATTTGGCATATTCATCCAACACAGTGTCAGGAAGTTTGTCGTAATCCTCCAATCTGTAGATGGTCGCACTCCAAGTTTGCTCATCAGATCCACGATAATCAAACCGGACCGTTTTCAGAACGCCTTTGTCTTTGATATACAAGACATTGTCGCTGGAATCGTTGATTCCGGCAAGGATTGTGGCCTCGGGATATTTTTGCCTTACAAAATCGACACAGCCGCTCATATCATACCACCAGATGGACCTGTTGTGGCGGGACCGGATATCGAGGAGTTCTCCGTCCTCGTCTATCAGCACGAAATACTCCCGGTATGCAAGCTTGGGGAACTCATTCTCATCAAAAACAACGAACTGGAACTCGTATGCCTTTTTGTCAAACCCTCTGCGTGTGACTTCGATCACATACGATTGATCCCAATCGTAAAATTCTTTGCTGACTCCGGCTCTGAGGTAGGCTTTTGCGATTCTCTCCGGCAGCTGCTTGAGGAACGCGAATCCGTTCTTGTTGAACTCTTTCTGCGTCATCATCCAAGTGTGGCCTTTATAGACGGCCGTGCACTTCAACCCGTCGGTGTCCACAAATTCGACCTGAGACTTATTGTAGGATGTCACCGCGCTCGTAACCTTGACATCCTCTGAATATCTTTCGTAGAAATCCGTCTTTATCTCCTCCGCCACGCCGTAAGCCTCAAAGATATCCCAATCCGGTTCGTATTTCTCGCATGCTGATGCGATGATGAGCATAACCGCCACGCAGATGGGATGAATAAGTCTCATTATCATAGTATAATTTTTCTCTCTTGGTGTCACAAAGGTACGAATATAATCGATATATTATCCTTTTACCTTCCTCTGGACTGACTATCACCAGCCGAAGATGTTGCGGGTGATCCACCAGGCTATGACAAGGATGCCGATGGTGATGATGACGGGGACGCTGTTTAGGGTGTTGTAGAATCGTGGGAAACGGGATCTGAGTGGAACGGACACCAGCAGGGAGATGATGTACGGGAGGCACAGCACAAGGAAGGCGTTGGCCTCAAAGGCTTTGTGAATATTGAGGTTCAGCAGGTTGTGTACTACCCGCTGGCTGCCGCAGCCGGGACATTTCAATCCTGTCAGCTGCAGGAATATGCACTTGGGGAACCAGGTGCTGTCTTCGGGGCTGAAACGTGAATATGTAAGCACCAATCCCACACACGCTGCCGTGAGCAGAATGTACAGGATTGGTTTCTTGTAGGAATCTTTGTTCATCTGCCTGATGAGATGATTCCGGATGGAGGGATCTTAAAAATGGGACAGGCCTGAGAGCCAAAGACAGAGAAGACTCTAAAGATCAGCGAGGCCGGCCATGAATCCGCAGGCCAGCAGGATGATGTAGAGGATTATCCAGAACAGGCCGCAGCACAGTCCGATTATGCTCCAGGTCTTGGCCTGCTTGCTCGCATCCTTTGCCCCGGCGTAGTTCCCGGCGGCATATTCCTTGGAAACGTTGCTGGATTTGACAATGCCGACGATTCCGAAAGGAAGGCAGCAGAGTACGGTCACGATGATGGACAACGCCAGGTAGGTCGGCGGGCACGGCGGCACGGATGGCTGTTGGTAATTCTGAGACAGGGGAGTAGGCGCTGCCGCGTCTGGAAAGTTGGTTCCGCACTTAGGGCAGAAAGACGCTTCTTCAGGAACGGCTGTTCCGCATTTAGGACAATATTTCATGATGTTTGCTGTTTGTTATTTCAAGGTCTGTCCGTTCCCGTCAACATAGGTGTTGCAGGCGATCATGATGATGTCGATCAGGGCCCAGATGCCGCAGCCGCCGAGGGTCAGGAGCATGATGATGCCGGTGGTGGTGTTGCCGGTGTAGAATCTGTGTACACCCAGTCCGCCAAGCACGATGCAGAGGATCAGGGCGATAAGCCATCTGTCCTCCTTCTCTTTGGTGGTCTGAGGGGTGTTGAAGGTCTGCCCGGCGGAGTCAGGCTGGGACTGAAGCGGTTTCCCGCAACTTGGACAAAAGGAGGAATCCGGCTGGACCGGCGATCCGCAATGAGGACAATAGTTCATCTCTTGAATATGGTAATAAATATTATAGGTTCTAAAGTCAGAATAGTCTTCTGGCTTTCAAAGCCCAAAGTTAATCATTATCGTTGGAAAATCCAAGGTGTCAGTGCCTTTCGTGCACAGGCTCGCAGGTGAGGTCCACACCGAGCTTCTTGAAGACTTTCTTGTCGATGTCGCTCAAAAGGACCGTCGAATGGACCTGGCAGCCTTTCAGAAGCGGTAGTGTGTCAAGGGCCTTGCGGCAGTTCTCGTCATCCGGACTCAGGACCGAAAGGGCGATCAGCACCTCATCCGTGTGCAGACGCGGGTTCTTGCCGTGCAGGTAGGTGACCTTCGTCTTCTGGATCGGCTCTATGAGCCTTCCTGGAATGAGCTTGACACTGTGGTCAATTCCGGCAAGATGCTTGGTGGCCTTCAGAAGAAGCGCGGCGCAAGGTCCGAGAAGGTCGGAGGTCTCCGCGCTCAGGATCGTCCCGTCGGACAGCTCGATGGCCGCTGACGGATTGCCTGCCGTGGCCTCACGCTGTTTCGCCGCGACAGTCACACGGCGATATTCAGTGGTGATCCTCGCTTGTTTGAGGAGAAGCGCGATCTTTCCGACCTCGCTCTCGTTGTCCTTTCCGTCAGCCATTTGGTCGAGCGCGGAGTAGTAGCGGCGGATGATCTCATCGTTGGCGGCCTTGCAGCAGATGTCGTCGTCGCTGATGCAGTTGCCCACCATATTCACGCCCATGTCGGTAGGCGACTTGTACGGATTCTCGCCGTAGATTCCCTCGAACAGGGCGTTCAGCACCGGGAATATCTCGATGTCCCTGTTGTAGTTGATGGCAGTCTTGCCATAGGCCTCCAAGTGGAACGGATCGATCATATTCACATCATTGAGGTCTGCGGTGGCGGCCTCGTAGGCGATGTTGACCGGGTGCTTCAAAGGAAGGTTCCAGACAGGGAACGTCTCGAATTTGGCGTAGCCCGCCGCTATTCCCTTCTTGTGCTCGTGGTAGAGCTGGCTGAGGCACACGGCCATCTTTCCGCTGCCCGGCCCCGGAGCCGTCACGATCACGAGCGGACGGGATGTCTGCACGTAATCATTCTTACCGTAGCCCTCTTCGGAGTCAATCAGGGCTACATTGTTCGGGTAACCCTCGATCGTGTAGTGGTAGTAGGCCTTGATGCCCATCTTCTTGAGCTTGGCCTTGTAAGCTTTGGCGCTGGCCTGGCCGTTGAAATGGGTGATCACCACGCTGCTGACAAGGAAGCCCCTGTTCTGGAACTCCGTGCGGAGCCTCAGGACATCCATGTCATAGGTGATGCCGTAGTCGGCCCTCACCTTGTTCTTCTCTATGTCATTGGCACTGATGACAATGACGATCTCCGCGCAGTCGCTGAGCTGCTGGAGCATCCTCAGCTTGCTGTCCGGCTGGAATCCCGGCAGGACCCTGCTGGCGTGGTAGTCGTCAAACAATTTGCCTCCAAGCTCAAGATAGAGCTTGTCCCCGAACTGGGCTATGCGTTCCTTGATGTGTTCTGATTGTATCCGCAGATACTTTTCGTTGTCGAATCCGTACTTCATAACGGATAACAAAGGTACGAAATCTATTCCGCTGCGGCAAATGAAAATACACAATCACAGCCTACATCAGCGTCCGGTATTCAGATTCCGGGCAATGTAAGCTGTTGAATAATATCCCACCGAAACGGTTATAATCTCACATCAATAAGATTCGGGTAATGATCCGTGAGTTTGATGGTGTATTTCTCCATAATGCAGTCGAAGACCTTGACCTCGGCCTTTCCGCTCGGGTCGAAGATCAGGCAGTGATCGATCGCTCCAGTGGCGCGGTCAGGTCCACGTCTGCGGCTCTCGACCGAATATCCGTCCCCAGGGCTGCAGATGTGATGTCCGTTGTGGTTGTCGCCATAGACGGTAGCGGCCTTGTAGCAAGGCACATAACCGCCCTGGATAAGCTGCTGGATCGGAACGGTGTCCTCCTCGCAGTTCATATCCCCCATCACAAAAACAGGAATATCCCCGTATTTGGCTCTGATGATGTCGGTCTCCGCCATCACCAGACGGAGCTGTGAGGCTCTCGCCATCGTGCTGCCCGGCTTGGACTTTTCGCTCTTCCACCAAAGGTGGGTGCCGATTATCGCGAATATCTTCCCGTCGGCCTTCCTTTTCAGCACAGCCGAGGTGAAGGACTTGGATCCGTGGTTGCACCACTGCTCGGGAGTGTACTTGTTGTAGTTGACGTACAGAGGCTCAAGCGTCTTGCTGTTGTAGAAGATCGGAGTGTTGTTCCAGTCCTTCTTCGATTCCCAGGCGATGACATAGCCGTCTTTCTGCACCAGAGGGTAGAATTCCTTGTGCATATGGCTGGAATATTCCTGAAGCGCGAAGACATCAGGAAGGTAGTCGTTTACGAGCCTGGCAAATTGCGGGGCCCTGTTGCAGTCACGCGGATCCTCTCCGATTTCCTTCCATTTCGGAGGAATGGTGTCCTTGCTGTAGTCCCAGATGTTGTCGTCAAGGATGCGAAGGTCAGCGCCTTCCGCGATCTTGAACTTAGCCTCGAACGCTGGGCTCTTCTGCGCGAAAGCGAAAGTTCCGCAGAGCAAGAGTCCGAATGTCAGCGTCGAAGCCGCGATGATTCTTACAATTCTGTTCATTATTCTAATGTTTTTTAGAAGCTGTTTTGACTCGTTGGTTTGAAAATTTGTTCACCTCAAAGAACATTTCAAACTTATTTGTTTTCCGGGAATATTTCCCCAATGCAAAGTTAACCCTTACTGATCAGAAATCCAATTTGGCCGCGCTGATTTCTGCTGAACGGCTTTGACATCCGGAAGGGAATCACTATTTTTGCTGCGGAGATATTCATTGACAAGGGTGGGCAATCACCCTCGAACGGATTGTATTCGGCAAGTGATTGCCTGCTTGCGGAATTTGAATATTCAAGGAATATGAGAAGTGCCATCTATGGCGCCGGTTCGTTGGGAACCATTCTGGGCGCGTATATTACGAAGAACGGAGGTCAGATTGACCTCATCAACCATAACAAGGCTCACGTCGCCGCCTTGCGTGCCGAAGGTGCGAGAGTGGTAGGCACCGTGAATTTCACTCAGCCGGTGACCGTCCTGACAGATGAGGAAATGACTGGTGAATATGATGTCATATTCCTTATGACCAAGCAGTTGCATAATGCCGAGGTTGTGAATATGCTCAAAGGTTCCCTCGCTGAGGATGGTGTGATCGTCACTCTCCAGAACGGGTTGCCGGAGCTGCTGATTTCCGAGATCGTCGGTCCGTCCCGTGTGCTTGGCTGCACTGTCGCCTGGGGAGCCACGATGCTTGGCCCGGGAGTCTGTGAGTTGACCAGTTCGCCGGACAGCCTCACTTTTTCGTTGGGCGCGGTTTCCGAGAATGTCAACAAGCATTTTGCTGAGGTCAAGGCCCTCCTTGAGAAGATGGGCCCGGTCGAGGTAGAGGAGAATTTCCTCGGAACCCGCTGGAGCAAGCTCCTGATCAACGCCGCGTTCTCCGGAATGAGCGCTGTCCTGGGCTGCACTTTCGGAGAGGCCGCCTCGGACCGTTCCTCAAGGAAGGTCGTGCAGGCCTTGATCAAGGAATGCATTGATGTCTGCCGTAAGGGCGGCATAACCATCGAGCCGATCCAAGGCAAGGATGTAGTCAAGCTTCTGGATTACAACAATCCCGTGAAGAAGTTCATCTCCTTTATGATCATCCCGATAGCCATCCGCAAGCACGCCCGTCTGAAAGCCAGTATGCTTCAGGATCTTGAGCGCGGCAAGAAAACCGAGGTCGATTCCATCAACGGTGCCGTCAGCGCCTACGGCCGCAAAGTCGGTTGCCCCACCCCGATGAACGACAAGGTCGTGGAGATCATCCACCGCATCGAGTCCGGCTCCCTTGCCCCCACCTTCGACAACCTCCGCCTCTTCGCGTAGCCGCACTACACTGTTGCGTCTGCTTTCCTTGTTGAATGCGTGTGCTCCCTTGTTGTATATAGGTGTGACAATGCTAAACTTCCCGCCAGTCTGCTCGGGTGGGAGCTTTTGCGTTAGTTTGCCCGGTTAGGTGGCAAGGGCATATTCAAAGGCTTTGCCATAGAAGTTCATCCCATCAGCTTTTACATTAGTTTGTCCGGTTGGGAGGCAAGGGCTTTGATTTTATTGCCATACAAGTTTTGGCAAGAGTTGTCGTGAAATTCCCCTCGGTAGAATTGCAACGAGAAAATGACGTGCTTTTATAATTACTTGTAAGTCAGTTGATTCGGTATCCGCCTTTAGCGGATTCCCGCTGAAGATAAACCTCTATATCTCTCATTAACAATATATTATCTCCCACTCGCCTGAAACGTCTCCCTAATATATGTAAGCAGATCCATTGAAAACAACAATGTCTAGCCCTTTTTTCAAGAGCGGCTTTAGCACTGATCCGTAATAGCTTGAATGTCAGCAAGTGAAACGCCACTCCTTGATTCATAGGGATATACAGGATTCTGCCCGTCATTTTTGACTAGCGGGAATTACGAATATATTCATTTTTAGTTTCTTATGGATTCTTGATTTTTTTTCATTTAGGTTTTGATTTATTGGATGGATTTTCAGTGGGTTATAAGAATGGAAAAAAGGACGGCCTCGGATGATATTGTCCCCTTATGCTGAATCGTGGGAGATTATCGAACTTTTATCGAGGACTTCAAGAGAGAACTGGAGTTCGTGGAATGGTTGGAAGGAAGAGTCATGATGAAAAAAGTCTACGATATTACTTGATAATCTGAAAAGAATGGCTATCTTTGCATTGTTCTCATACGAGTTAGGAAGACAAGTAAAAGCAAGCATCTTTTCCCTAAAAGGGATGCTTGCTTTTTTTATTGTCCCATACCGAGGGGGTACTACAACAAGGACGGTTGTTCTCTCAATTTCCTAACAATAAGTATGCAGAATGAGAACAAGCCAACATCTTGTGATAGTCGCCATTGAGGTGGATGTTATCAGACTTGTCCGGGTGCGAGCCTACAAGCGAGTACGTTTCGGCAAGGTTGAGAGAGTCCGCAGCCACTACAGACGTTATTAGGGTAATGTCTGTACCCGGCTGCCACTCTGAGCCGTAAGGCTCTCTGCTTCACCCCTCGGTTTTTATATGTCCTTAACATACAAAATACCGTTTTGCTATCATTTTGCAGAATTTGCTGTCCAATCTATCTTGATGTATTAAATCATATCTGAATTTATGTCCAAAAAAAAGATGGTGATATGTATTGAAAACGTATCACCTTATCTTTTTGTATTAATTTGACAAGTGTCAGATTTATAAATCCTCTCCGTTGGCTCTGTTTTTTAGATTGTCGTAGTAGAGGCTTATATAATATTTCCCATAGTGTTCACTGATTGTAAACCATACTTGCCCCGATATGTTTTCAAGAGCCTTTGTTCCCAAGTATAGATTTGCTTCGTCTTCTGTCATATTTGAGGTCTTCTCTTCCATCTCCCTAAGTTCTTCCTCTGTAAAGTTCACTTTTAGATAGAATGATGTATCGTATCTTTTTTTATGAACCAACATCTCATAAGAAATGTTTTCGTCATCAGGAATAGGTTGAGGCTCTTCAAAAGTGAAATACTTATCATTCTTTTTGAATTGATAAAGAAGATTGTTGTATGAAATACGAATTGAAGCTTCGTCTTCTAGAACACTGCTGGCAACATACACCCTGTCCACTTTACCATTGTTAGTGGAGATGTATATGTTAGAATCTTTCCCATTGAATCTTCCAGATAGATTCTCGAATTGTGGGTTGTACTTAAACCCTTTATTTTTGAGTTCCTTAATCATTTGTTCTTTGCTTCCGTCTACTGGAATTCCTAAGAACTTGATGGTGTTATCGGAGTTCGTTTGAGCCACAAGCGATAAACACGCAAGTAATGAGCATAAGATGGTTGCCAATCTTTTCATAAAAATGTTTGTAACAGCCCGGCTCCGGTGGCAATGTTGTGGTATAAACAAAAGTGTGAAGCCATTTCATCTATCTGACAGGAGGTTTAGCAGAACCGTAGGCAAAATAAATGACTGATACTCCACACTCGCTGAGATATGGAGCATCAGTAGCGAAACGCTATGAGGACAATATACCTTAGCAAGTGCGAAATGTCCCCGTCACCCCTTGCCTTTTTGAAACTGCTAATTTCCTGTCAAGGTAACACGAAAACACTTTCGCTGATATGTCCATCAAGCCTATAAAAGCGACTTGATGTAACAAAGATAATGATTTAGTCCGTAAAAAGATACGAAAAGTTATTTTTTGTGTGGAGAGGTGATAAGTGTGCCTTTACGAATGATACACTTTTTGCCGTTGTAGGGATGGCTTTCGGAGAGACCGTAGTTCTTCAAATAGTTGTAGGAAACGCCTATGGTGTCCCTATCCCAATTGTCGGTTTGGGCTTTGATGTTTCCGTAGTAATAATGTTGTCCGTTCAAGGTGGACAACGTTCCTTTTTTGTTTATCCATATCGCAAAGGTCGGTAAAGTTGCAACGGAAAAATGGCGTGTCCTATAAGTGCCTGAAGGTCAGTCGATTCGGTGCTTACCTTTAGTGTGCTTTCACTAAAGATATACATCTATGTTCTTCATTAATAATGTGTTACCTTCCACTCGCCTGAATGTCAAAGTATGAAATGCTCCCGTTGATTCATAAAGACATATAAGATTTAGCCAGTCTAAAAAGGCAGGTGGAATTCACAAACATATTAAGAAACTATATATGTCAGTCGCAAAGTCATAAGATTCACGGATAAATGCGGTTCCTTGTCCTGATTTTGACTCCGCTATATAGAAGCTCTTTTGATAGTTAGGAAAATATATTACCTTTGTGCGGGTAAAAACAAGTTATACCGGTTATTCAATAGTTCGTTAATTTTATAAGTTTTACGCCGCGGCGCGAACGCCGTAGAATA
>OLFV01001081.1_pt1 | contig 28265 bp, 29 predicted proteins | sample 1605551 | NCBI WGS metagenome assembly OLFV01 (sample SAMEA3888922, study PRJEB22519) | human gut metagenome | biome: human gut; feature: human-associated habitat; material: faeces | place: Denmark | collected 2011 | reverse complement strand
CGGGAATGGACTTTTGCCAATGACAACGGCAGAAACCCGCAGATGAAAACCGCCCATTTCTATGTGGAACATTGGGAGGACATGAAAGCCGGGAACATCGGCTATCTGCTTTGGGGCAGCGTCGGCACAGGCAAAAGCTACCTTGCCGGATGTATCGCAAACGCCCTCATGGAGAAAGAAATCTCCGTCCGCATGACGAACTTTGCCCTTATTCTTAATGACCTTGCAGCCACTTTTGAGGGCAAGAACGAATATATTTCCAACCTCTGCCGCTATCCGCTGCTTATCCTTGATGATTTTGGAATGGAGCGTGGCACAGAGTATGGCTTAGAGCAGGTCTACAATGTGATTGACAGCCGATACCGAAGCGGCAAGCCGCTGATCGTCACGACCAACCTCACGCTTACCGAGTTGCAGAACCCGCAGGACACGCCCCACGCCCGGATTTATGACCGACTGCTTGAAATGTGCGCCCCTGTCTGCTTCTCCGGCGAGAACTTCCGCAGGGAGAGCGCACAAAACAAGCTGAACCGCTTAAAGCAACTGATGAACGATTGAAAGGAGTTCGCCTATGACCGATAAAAAAGAGCATATCAGACACAGCATGAAAAGCACCGCACCCGCCGATTGCGTGACGGAAATCCGTATAGGGAACTCTGTTCTTGTCGTGTCCGGCTTTTTCAAGCAGGGCGCAAAGGAAACCGCCGCCGACAAAATGGCTAAGGTGCTGGAAGCGGAAGCTGCTACAAAATGAGGGCATGGAAAAGCGGTCATGCCCGGAAACATGACCGCTGAATGGATAAGTTAAATTTTAGTTTGTTTCTTGCAGCCGTTCGTACAGCTGACTGTCAATTTTATAAATTCCCTGATAAGGCTGTTCGATATAGTGTTTTCCGTTTTCCTCATAGGCAAAAATGGTACTTGTTCCTGTTTCAAACTGAAAATCAATCTTGATATAACTTTCAGTCTGCGGAAAATCTTGAACACTTTGCTTACTGGTTGGTTCAGAACTGGAAATGTCAGAAATTATTTCACTTATCCAAGCTGTGTCTGAATGATTTGTGGTGTTTTCCCCAACAGTTACATCAACAGATGTAATGTCGCTTGTTTGGGGCAACTGAATGGGAGCAGCTTTTTTCCCACACGCAACTAAAGTTAAAATGCAAGTCAGACATAAAAACAAAGAAATATATTTTTTCATTAGCCTTTTACCTCGCTAATTCAATTTTTGCCATTATAACACAGCAGAATGAAATGGACTATCAAATAAAAGTAAAATATTTATGAAGTTGAATCTGCGTGATAACCCTAACACAAAAAAACGTCATTTTGACGGGCGGTAAAGAAGCACTTTTACACTTTGCCGCTATACAAGCCGCCCCGCTGTATGGTACAATCGAAGTACGGAATAGTGGGGCTGGCTGTCGGAAACGGAGGAAACCATGTTAAGACAGACAACCCAAAACCTTATTACCGCCCTTTATCCGAGATTATCCCATGAAGATGAACTGCAAGGGGAAAGCAACTCTATATCCAACCAAAAGCGCATTTTGGAAACCTACGCCAAGCAGAACGGCTTTACCAATCTCTGCTGGTACACAGATGACGGTTATAGTGGTGCGAACTTCCAAAGACCCGGATTTCAAGCCATGCTTGCAGACATTGAAGCCGGGAAAGTCGGCACAGTCATCGTCAAGGATTGTTGTGCGATAATGGGACTAAATCAGAAAGACCTTGAAAATCAAGGGATTCTGGCTTAGTCCCTTCTTTTTTGACCTGAAAGAGGAACAATCGCACTACAATCGGCGCACCGGATCAAAACCGGCTGGCGGTGGCTATGGAGGTACACTGCGTAAGCCCTTCCCGTTGCGCTGCCCACAACGAAAGGAGTCCATCATGAAACAGGGAACTTTGGTTTATGACCACGCAACGGATCGATACGACATTCGCTTTGACCTTGACTGTTACTACGGCGGTCTGCACTGCGGGGAATGCTTCGATGTCATGGTCGGGGGCAAGTGGAAACCCACCCGGATCGAGATGGCTGCGGACTGGTATCTCGTCGGCATCCGCACGGACGATTTGCAGGGATTGAGGGTGAGAATGTGAAGACTTTTCTCAAGGAAGTGCTGCTTCCTCTGCTGATTGCCCTTTGCCTTGCCGCATTCTTCAAGCCGGTCTACATGGCGGACGGCGTATGTGACTACTTCCTGATGTGGCTCTGCGTCGGCTTCCCATTCGGCATCCGCAGGATGTGTCTCTGGCTCGTCCCCTTCGGTTACAGCATATCCGGCACAGTAGGAATTTTCGCACTCAACATCATCATCGGCGGTCTTATCGGAGGACTCGCCCTGATCGTCGGGCTGCTGCTCGGCATCATCCATACCATCCGAGAAATCATCTGAATATCTGAAAAGCTAAGAGGGTTTGTTTCATTCTCCATTTTGGAGCATGAAGCAAACCCTCTTTTTTTGTTGCCCGAAAGCTGGAACAATCTGCCTCTTGCAGATGACGGCGGTGCGGCGAGGAAAGGAGAGAAAACAAAATGAGCTACATGACAGCCGGTAAGCTGCAAGCCTTTGAAGCCCTCATGAAGGAGGTACCCGGCCACAACCACTATGACAGCGGATGCGACGGGATCTGCCCGGAATGTCGGTCGTGCTGCTTCCATCGTCCATACTGGAAATATCAAACCTGTGTCTTCGAGGAATGTCCCTATTCCCCGGTGAAGCTGTCAACGCTGCGCTGTCAGCCGGTGATGGCAAGGGAGGGATAACCACATGGCAGTCTATCGCGTCAACAAAAACCGTGGCTACACGGTCATGGCAAATTACCATCTCAGGGATAAAACCCTGTCCCTCAAGGCCGTGGGGCTACTCTCCAAAATGCTGTCCTTCAACGATGGCTGGCAGTTCTCAACGAAAGGTCTTTCGGCGATCTGCAAGGAAGGCCCCGATGCTGTTCTGGCAGCTCTCAGGGAGCTTGAGGACGCAGGGTATCTCGTCCGTCATCAGTCACGGGATGAAAAAGGCCGGATGAGCAGCATGGTTTTCGAGATATACGAGAAGCCGCAGACGGGTTTGCCGGACACGGAAAAACCGCATACGGAAAAGCCGGACACGGATAATCCGTTCACGGGAAAACCGTGTACGGAAAATCCCGCACAATTAAATACTAATCAAGTAATTACCAACGAAAGAAATAACTCTCTGAGAAACTATCAATCTATCAATCTTGATGGGATGGACAGGATGGATGAGCGGGAGCAATACAGGGAATTGATCCGGGATAACCTTGAGATCGACATCCGCTCTCAGGACAGGCACTATGACCTTGACCGTGTAAACGAAATTGTCGAGATTATGCTGGATGCTGTCTGCTCCACAAGCCCCACCATCCGTATCAACGGCGAGGATATGCCGCAGCCGGTGGTCAAGTCACGCTTCCTCAAGCTGGACAGCGGCCACATCGACTATGTGCTCCAAGCGATGAACGATTGCCCTTCCGACATTCGGAACATCCGGGCATATCTGCTCACCGCGTTGTATAACGCTTCTCTGACCATAGACAACTACTATTCAGCCCGCGTGAACTACGATTTTCACGGAAAAGGCTGATGCGTAAGCATTCTTAATCAACTTCAAGGGGGTGAGATGAAAACATGATCCACATTTTACACGGTGTCCCGCCTTAGTGACGGGATTGCCCCGCAAATCTCAGAAAGGAGGTCCCCATGCAGGATGAAGTAAATACCAAAGTTGTTGCGATTGCCATTAAGGGCGGCAGGATCACTGCGGAAGTGCTGAAAAAGGCGCTCGCCAAATTCATTGAGGAAATTGAAAAGGCCGAAAAGCAAGCCTCTCAGCCCAAGACCTACCGGGGCAAGCAGTCCATCAAGCACCTTGTCGAGCAGAACGCCGCAATCAGCAACATCGAAGTGACCGACGGAAACATCAAGTCTTTCGAGCGTACAGCGAACAAGTACGGGATCGACTACGCGCTCAAGAAAGACACCTCTGAGCAGCCGCCGCGCTATCTCGTCTTCTTCAAAGGCCGGGATGTGGATGTGATGACTCAGGCGTTCAAGGAGTTTTCCGCCAAGACGGTCAAGCAGAAAGAAAAGCAATCCCTCAAGCAGAAGCTCTCCCGCAGCAGGGAGCAGTCTAAAGCCCAGCACAAGGAGAAGGTCAAGGTTAAGACGAAGGATCGGGGCGTTGAGCTATGAAAAAGAAACTCGACATCAAAAAGCTCGTCCTTCTCAATCTCCCGTATGTGTTCGCCTTCTACTTTGTGGATAAGCTGGCGGCAGTCTTCCGGCTGGCTCCCGGCACAGAGTTCATCGACAAGCTCACCGGCGGCTTTGCCAATTTCGGCGCAGCGTTCGCTAATCCGCTCCCCAGCTTTCATCCAGTAGACCTTCTCATTGGTGTGGCCGGAGGCGCGTTGCTCAAGCTGGCCGTCTACATCAAAGGCAAAAACCGCAAGAAATTCCGCCAAGGGGAGGAATACGGGTCAGCGCGTTGGGGACGACCGGAAGACATCCGGCCTTACATGGATGATGACTTTTCCAACAATGTCATTCTCACCCAGACCGAAGGGCTGACCATGAACAGCCGTCCGAAGCAGCCGAAGTACGCGAGGAATAAGAACATCCTTGTCATCGGTGGTTCCGGCTCGGGTAAGACCCGCTTCTTCGTGAAGCCCAACCTGATGCAGATGCACAGCTCCTATGTGGTCACTGATCCCAAGGGTACAGTGTTGGTCGAATGCGGAAAGATGCTTGAGAAAAACGGTTATATCATCAAGTCGCTGAATACGATCAACTTCCGAAAATCCATGCACTACAACCCGTTCGCCTACATCCGCAGCGAAAAAGACATCCTCAAACTGGTCAATACGATCATCGTCAACACGAAGGGAGATGGCGATAAGTCCGGGGAGGATTTCTGGGTCAAGGCTGAAAAGCTCTACTATACCGCCCTCATCGGCTATATCTGGTACGAAGCGCCAGAACACGAGAAAAACTTCACTACCTTGCTCGAATTGATCAACGCTTCGGAGGCCAGAGAGGATGACGAGACTTTCAAAAATCCCGTTGACCTCATGTTCGATGAACTGGAAGAGCGCGACCCTGACCACTTCGCGGTCAAGCAATACCGTAAATATAAGTTAGCCGCTGGCAAAACCGCCAAGTCGATCCTGATTAGCTGCGGCGCACGGCTCGCCCCGTTTGACATCGCGGAGCTGCGGGAGCTGATGAGTTACGACGAGATGGAGCTGGATTGCATCGGCGACCGCAAGACGGCGCTGTTCGTCATTATCTCTGATACCGACGATACCTTCAACTTTGTCGTGGCGATTATGTACTCCCAGCTTTTTAACTTGCTCTGCGACAAGGCGGATGATGTCTACAATGGGCGGCTTCCCGTCCATGTGCGCTGTCTGCTCGACGAGTTTGCGAACATCGGTCAAATCCCGAAATTCGACAAACTGATTGCTACGATCCGAAGCCGGGAAATCTCAGCATCCATCATCTTGCAGTCCCAGAGCCAGCTCAAGACCATCTACAAGGACGCGGCGGACACGATTGTCGGCAACTGCGACTGTACGCTCTTCCTCGGCGGCAAGGAAAAATCCACTTTGAAGGAACTCAGTGAAATCCTCGGAAAGGAGACAATCGACCTATATAACACATCAGAAACCCGTTCGACCAACAACTCATACGGCCTGAACTATCAGAAGACCGGCAAGCAGCTCATGTCGGAGGACGAAATCGCTGTCATGGACGGCGGCAAATGTATTTTGCAGCTTAGAGGCGTGAGACCTTTTCTCAGTGACAAGTACGACATTACGAAGCATCCAAAATACAAAATGCTGTCCGACTACGATAAGCGCAACGCCTTTGACATCGAGAAATACCGTTCTCACAAGCTGGTAGTCAAGCCCACCCAAACCTTCGACCTCTATGACATGGGAGAGGTTGAAGCCGATTGAAGCCCCGTCATGCACTGCGCATGGGCAATGCCCAAAGCAGAACAATGACGGGGCTTCTATTTTTTTACCCATTTTCAATAATTCACACTCAAAAATCAAGGAGGTCACTCTATGGAATTTATCAATCAGGCGGTTACGGTCCTTCAGACGCTCGTTGTTGCCCTCGGTGCCGGTCTGGCTGTGTGGGGTGTGGTCAACCTCATGGAGGGGTACGGCAATGACAATCCCGGTGCCAAGTCCCAGGGCATCAAGCAGTTGATGGCCGGTGGCGGCGTGGTACTCATCGGCACGACCCTCATCCCCCTGCTGTCCGGTTTGTTCTGATCACCGGTTCGCGTGTCCACATGGGAGGGCGCGAAATGCCGCGCTCTCCCTTCATTTTTAATCAATTTCCAACATAAGGAGGTCATTTATGGAATTTATCAATCAGGCAGTTACCGTTTTGCAGACCCTCGTTGTCGCCCTTGGCGCTGGCCTTGCCGTGTGGGGCGTGGTCAACCTCATGGAGGGGTACGGCAATGACAATCCCGGTGCCAAGAGCCAAGGAATCAAGCAGTTGATGGCCGGTGGTGGTGTGGTACTCATCGGCACGACCCTTATCCCGCTCCTGTCTGGCCTGTTCTGATCCGGCAGCCCCAGCATAACCGAAAGGTGGTGAAATATTGGGATTTATCCTTGAAAAAATCGAGGAAGCCATAAAAGAGCTTCTGATCGGCTGGATTGAAAGCAACATGACCAATATGTTCACCGATGTCAACGACAAGGTAGGGACGATAGCTGCTGAGGTAGGCAAAACGCCCTCTTCATGGGATAGCAGCATATACCAGATGATCCGGGGACTATCCGAAAATGTGATAGTCCCCATCGCTGGTATCATCATCACCTTTGTCCTGTGTTACGAGCTGATCTCCATGATCACCGAGAAAAACAACTTGCATGACATGGACACATGGATGTTCTTCAAGTGGTTCTTCAAGGCGGCTGTGGCGATCTACCTCGTTACCAATACCTTTGACATTGTGATGGCGGTCTTCGACATCGGTCAGAATGTCGTAGCCGGTGCAGCCGGTGTCATAAGCGGCGACACGAACATCGACATCGAATCCACTCTTGAACAAATGCGCGCCAGCATGGAAACGATGGGTATTGGCGAACTGCTTGGCCTGTCCATAGAGACGCTGCTGATCAGCCTGTGCCTCAAGATCATGTCCATTCTCATCACGGTCATTCTCTATGGCCGTATGATTGAGATTTATTGCACCGTGAGCATCGCGCCCATTCCCATTGCGACGATGAGCAACCGCGAATGGGGCAGCATCGGCACGAACTACCTCAAAGGGCTGTTCGCGCTGGCATTCCAAGGCTTCCTCATCATGGTGTGCGTTGCGATCTATGCCGTGCTCATCAACAACATGATCATCGCAGCCAATATCCACTCGGCGCTATTCTCGGTGGCAGCTTATACGGTCATTCTTTGCTTCTCCCTGTTCAAGACAGGTTCGCTTGCAAAGTCACTATTCAATGCCCACTGAGAAAGGAGGGTCAACTTGAAGAAATACTCCGTGATCTACGCCGACCCTCCGTGGCGGTACAAGGTCTACTCAAAGAAGGGGCTTGGCCGCTCAGCGGAAAGCCATTACCCGACCATGAGCCTTGAAGACATCAAGGCTCTGCCTATTGGAGAGCTTGCAGCAAAAGACTGTGCGCTCTTCATGTGGATTACCTTCCCCTGTATGCAGGAGGCGTTCCAAGTCCTTGAAGCATGGGGATTTGAATACAAAACGACGGCTTTTGTCTGGATCAAGCAGAACCGGGTGTCCGACAGTCTCTTTTGGGGCATGGGGTACTGGACACGGGCAAACGCTGAACTCTGCATCCTTGCAACGAAAGGCCATCCCAAACGGGCAAGCCCCGGTGTGCATCAGGTCATCATGAGCCACATTGAAGAGCACTCCAAGAAACCGGAGGAAGCCCGAAACCGCATCGTCCAGCTCATGGGCGATGTCCCGCGCATCGAACTTTTCGCCCGCCAGTCCCCCGAAGGCTGGGATGTATGGGGCAATGAAGTCGAGTGCAGCATCACGCTTGGAAAGGAGGTTCCCAATGGCGTTTGTACCGGTCCCGAAAGACCTGAATCGTGTCAAGACGAAGGTCATGTTCAACCTGACAAAGCGGCAGCTCATCTGCTTTGCGCTGGCTGCGGCAGCGGGTGTTCCGATCTTCTTCCTGACTAAGCCCAGCCTCGGCATCTCCACTTCGGCAATGCTGATGGTGGTCATCATGCTCCCGTTCATCTTCTTCGCTCTCTATGAGAAGGACGGGCAACCGGCTGAAAAAATCCTCGGTCATGTGATCAAGTCCATGTTTTTGAGGGATAAGGTGCGGCCATACCGCACGAGCAACCTATACGCTGCGATCCAGCAGGAAATCAAAGAGAAGGAGGAATTGCAGATTGCACAGCAGCACGAAAAAGGCCGCAGAACCTAAGCGGCTTACCAAAAACGGCAAGGTGTACGGCGATCTTCTCTCCGCCGAGGAAAAGAAGAAGCTGGTCTTGCAGAAGAAAAAGGACAAGAAGGCAAAGAAAGTCCGCAAATCGGCGCAGCAGACCATCCCCTATGTGGAGATGTGCCGCGACGGCATCTGCAAGGTCAACAGCCGTCTTTATACAAAGACTATCCGTTTCAACGACATCAACTATCAGCTCGCCCAGAACGAGGACAAGACGGCCATCTTCGAGAACTGGTGCGACTTCCTGAACTACTTTGACAGCTCGATTTTTGTCCAGTTCTCTTTCATCAACCAGAGGACGAGCATCAGCGAGTTCAAGAAGCAGATCAACATCCCGGAGCAGGATGACGAGTTCAACGACATCCGCAGCGAGTATTCCGAGATGCTGCAAAACCAGCTCACGAAGGGCAACAACGGCCTCATCAAGCGCAAGTACATTACCTTCGGCATTGAGGCCGACTCCCTGCGCATGGCGAAGGCCAAGCTGGATCGGATTGAGACGGACATCCTCAATAATTTCAAAACCCTCGGTGTGAAGACCGAGCCGCTGTCCGGCTACGAACGGCTGAAAGTGCTCCATGATGTGTTCAACATGGACTCGAACGAGCCGTTCCGCTTCTCCTTTGACATGGTAGCCCGGACGGGACTCAGCAGCAAAGATTTCATCGCGCCCACTTCCTTCGACTTCCGTGAAGGCAAGTGCTTCAAGATGGGCAAGGCCATCGGCGCAGTGAGCTTCCTGCAAATCCTCGCGCCGGAACTCAATGACCGGATGCTGGCTGACTTCCTCGACATGGACAGCAACATCACGGTCAATCTTCATATCCGCACGATTGATCAGGCGAAAGCCATCAAGAGCATCAAGATGAAGATTACTGACCTCGACAAGATGAAAATTGAAGAGCAGAAGAAGGCCGTGAGAAGCGGATATGACATGGAAATCATCCCGTCCGACCTTGCCACCTACGGCGGTGAGGCCAAGCGCCTGTTGCAGGACCTTCAGACGCGCAACGAGAGAATGTTCCTTGTGACCATCCTCATCATGAATACCGCTGCCTCCCGCCAGAAGCTCGAAAATGCCATCTTCCAGACGGCTTCCATTGCCCAGAAATACAACTGTGCGCTCAAGCGGCTGGACTTCCAGCAGGAAGAAGGGCTGATGTCCTCTCTCCCGATTGGCCTGAATCAGATCGAGATTGAGCGCGGGCTGACCACCTCTTCGACGGCGGTGTTCGTCCCGTTCACGACGCAGGAGCTTTTTCAGAGCGGCGATGCGCTGTATTACGGGCTGAACGCGCTCTCCAACAACATGATCATGGTTGACCGCAAGCAGCTCAAAAACCCGAACGGTCTGATCCTCGGCACCCCCGGCTCCGGCAAGAGCTTTTCGGCGAAGCGGGAAATGACCAACGCCTTCCTCATCACAGAAGATGACATCATCGTCTGCGATCCCGAGGCAGAGTATTATCCCCTTGTGCAGAAGCTCGGCGGTCAGGTCATCCGCATCTCGCCGGTAAGCAGCGACTACATCAATCCGCTGGACATCAATGTGAACTACTCGGAAGAGGAAAACCCGCTGACCTTGAAGTCCGACTTCATCCTCTCCATGTGTGAGCTGATTGTGGGCGGCAAGGACGGGCTGCAACCGGTGGAAAAGACCATCATCGACCGCAGTGTCCGCAAGGTGTATCAGGACTACCTTGCCGATCCGGTTCCTGAGAAAATGCCCATCCTCGAAGACCTCTACAACATCCTGCGCAGCCAGAGCGAGCCGGAAGCACAGCGGATTGCCACTGCCCTTGAAATCTATGTGCATGGCTCGCTGAATGTCTTCAATCACCGGACGAATGTGGATGTGAATAATCGCTTCGTCTGCTATGACATCAAGCAGCTCGGAAAGCAGCTCAAAAAGCTGGGGATGCTCATTGTGCAGGATCAGGTCTGGAACCGTGTGACCATCAACCGCGCCCAGCACAAGGCGACGCGCTACTACATGGACGAGTTCCACCTTCTGCTCAAGGAAGAACAGACAGCCGCCTATTCCGTCGAAATCTGGAAGCGGTTCAGAAAATGGGGCGGGATTCCGACCGGGATCACCCAGAATGTCAAGGATTTGCTGGCTTCCCGTGAGATTGAGAACATCTTTGAGAACTCCGACTTCGTTTACCTTCTGAACCAGGCATCCGGCGACCGGCAGATCCTCTCGAAAGCGCTGAACATCTCGCCCAGTCAGCAGAACTACATCACCAATTCCAACGCCGGTGAAGGCTTGATCTTCTACGGCTCGACCATCGTCCCCTTCAAGGATGACTTCCCGAAGGACACGATGCTCTATCGTTACATGACCACCAAACCCGAAGAAACCTTGCAGAATTAAGGAGGACTACCTTTATGAAAAAGAATATGAATGAGAACTTTGAGATCACCGTTGACGAGATGACCGAGATTTTCGGCGATACGCCGGTTGAGATGAGCTTCCGCGAGGTCAAGGAAGGCATGGACAGCTTCTTTGGCCTGATGGGGCTGACCGTGGAGCTGGTCAACCTGATCCGCAAGGAGGACGAGCTGAAAAAGCACCACCGCGCTTACCTCCATGTCCGCGAGGAAATCGCCGAGTGCGCCAATGAGGCGACGGAGGTCATCGGCGGTATTCTTGACTCCATTCAGGAGAAAGAACACATCTACCGTGTGTCCGGCACTCCTTCCGCTTTTGATATGGATGAGGAAGACGAGTATGAGGATGATTTCGTCACCATCCCCAAGGAGAAGTATGACAGCATGATTGAGGATCTGCTGACGATGGCCGAGCTGATCGACATGGTATCGGATATGCGCACCAAGGATGTCCGCGCCATTCAGGAGTTTGGCAAGTTCATCCCGGCCTATGCCGCCTATGAGCGCAATCGTCTTTCCCTGTACCGCGAAGCGGCGAAGGAGGCCGAGTCCATCATCGACCGCTGGGAGGATGAGCTGGACGATGACGAGGACTACGAGCCGGACGAGTATTTCTCCGACTGATTGCGCATCAAGTCTCGCAGAAAGGAGGGAGTCCCCATACAGCTTGATCACATTTACACCGGCGATTGTCTCGAAGTCCTCAAAACGCTGCCCGATGAAAGCGTCCATTGCTGCATCACCTCCCCGCCGTATTACGCGCTGCGTGATTACGGTGTGGACGGGCAGATCGGCAGAGAGGCAACGCCAAAGGAATACATCTCGCGCCTGACGGAAGTGTTTACCGAAGTCAGGCGCGTTCTGCGTTCGGATGGGACGCTCTGGCTCAACATCTCCGACACCTATGCCGGGAAAGGCAATCAGGGCAGCTATGTGGACGCAAAGAATCCCAAGGGCAGAAACGGTCAGGCTGTGGCTCTCAACTACAAGGTTGAGGGCTGCAAACCCAAGGATATGATCGGAATCCCGTGGATGCTGGCCTTTTCGCTCCGCGACTCTGGCTGGTATTTGCGCAATGACATCATCTGGATGAAAGAAAACCCGATGCCGGAAAGCGTCAAAGACCGCTGCGCCCGCTGCTATGAACACATCTTCCTGTTCTCGAAGTCACGGAAGTATTTCTTTGACTACAAGGCCATTTCCGAGCCGATTGCTCCCGGAACGGTAAGCAGGCTCAAGCGCGGCGTCAAGGGAAGCAACAAATATGGGGAGCCGATCCCCGGACAGGCAAAGCATCAGACCATCAATCTGTGCCGTGAGCATGGTGCCATTACTGATGAGATGATCAATCCGCTGCGTAACAAGCGGGATGTCTGGATTATCAACACCGTCCCCTTCAAAGGCGGTCACTATGCCGCATACCCGCCGAAGCTGGTTGAAACCTGTCTGCTTGCCGGATGCCCGAAAGACGGCGTTGTCCTTGATCCCTTCATAGGCAGCGGCACAACCGGTATGGTCGCAAAGCAACTTGACCGTCACTATGTCGGAATTGAGTTAAACCCTGAATACAAGGAACTTGCCGAGGCGCGGATTGGAGGTGAAATCTGATGCCTCATGATGAATTGAAGCCCAAAGACCGGGTTGTCCTGCGGATGACCAGAGACGGCGCTGTGGAAGAAAACCTCACGGAAGGCACTTCGGAAAAGGTGTCGAAGCGCCTTGAAGATGCCCAGCTTGTCGCGCCACATGACGCAGAAACCGGCGATCTGACCGAAGAGGTCAGGAAGCGGCGGCAGCTTCGTCCTGATGAGCTGGAAGACGCAGAGAGTCAGGCTCAGGCCGAAACACAGTCCGCAGATGCGGTGCAAGAGTACAAGCCGGGTGATCTGCCCGTCAGCGATGATCCCACATCTTACACTCTGCACTCTGAGACATACCGCACCCATTCCGTTGACTACGGAAAAGCATTTGCCGATACCGCTGTTACCGGTAAAGTCAGTAGACCTCGTGCTGAAAGGCAGATTGATGGAGAGTCCGTTCTGGAAAGAGCGGCGGAAACCTCCGCAGAGATGCCGGACCTTGACGGCGATGCCCCAGCTTCCCGGCGGATTGAACGGTTGGAGCGAAAATCTCAGAAGGCGCATGAGCGTCTGGATGCCGCCCGTGAGAAGCTGCCCACCAAGAAGGTGCTGAAAAAAGAGCGCGTCTTTGACGAGAAAACCGGAAAAGGCAAAACCCGCCTCTACTTTGAAGACGAAGTGAAAGTCCCCAAGGGACAGAGCAAATTGCAGTTTGAGGCAGATAAGACCGTCCGCAAGGTCGGCGATACGCTTGCCTCTGGCATCCACGGCAAAATCCATGAGGTCGAGCAGGAAAACTCAGGCGTGGAAGCCGCCCATAAGACAGAGATTGCCGCCGAGTCTGTTGTCCGCCACTACCAGCACCACAAGGAGCGCAGTGCAAACAAGCCCTTTGAGAAGGTGTCCAAGCTGGAACAGCAAGCTGAGGCCGCTGACCGGAAGCTCCATTTTGAGAAGACGGTCGTCGAAAACCCTGAGATGAAGACTTCCCGCGCCAATATGAACAAGCATTATCAGAAGCAGCACATCAAGAAGGAATACGCCGCAGCTCGCAAGGCTGGGGCGCAGACTGCATCCACCGCCACCAAATCTACCGGCAAAACCGTTCGGGAGAAAGCGACAGATAAGGTCAAGGACTTTATTTCCAAGAATAAGAAGGTCTTTGTATGGCTGGGTGCGGGGCTGATGATCCTAATCCTGTTGTCTGCGGGAATTAGCTCCTGTACGGCCATGTTTACCTCCACCACCTCGTCTGTCATTGCCACTTCCTACCTCAGTGAGGACGATGCCATGAAGGGTGCGGAGGCGCAATATAGTCAGATGGAGGCAGAGCTGCAATCGTATCTGGATAACTACGAAAGCACACACGACTATGACGAGTACCACTTTGACCTTGATGAGATCGAGCACGATCCCTATGTGCTGATTTCCATTCTCTCAGCTTTCAATGAGGGCGAGTTCACGCTGGATGAAGTGCAGGGGCTTCTTCAAACGCTCTTTGACAGGCAGTATATTCTCACCGAGGATGTGGAGGTCGAGGTGCGCTACCGGACGGAGACGCGGACAGACAGCGAAGGCAATGAGTACGAGGTCGAAGTCCCGTACAACTACTACATCTGCACCGTCACTCTGGAAAACTTTGACCTCTCTCATTTGCCGGTCTACATCATGAATGAAGACCAGCTCTCCATGTACTCAGCCTATATGTCAACGCTGGGCAACCGCGAGGATTTGTTCCCCGGTTCTGGCTATGTGGACAAGTACATTGAAAACCCGCCCGATGACTACACGGTCAATGCGGCGTATCTGACAGACGAGAAGTTCGCAACTCTCATCGCAGAGGCAGAAAAATATCTCGGCTACCCGTATGTTTGGGGTGGCTCAAATCCGTCCACTTCCTTTGACTGTTCGGGATTCGTCAGTTATGTTCTCACAAACAGCGGACTTGTCAACACCGGGCGGCTGGGTGCGCAGGGGCTTTACAATGTCTGTTCGCCTGTTTCCAGCGCCGATGTGAAGCCGGGGGATCTCGTCTTCTTTGTCGGCACTTATGACACGCCGGGCGTGTCCCATGTGGGCATCTATGTGGGCGACAATGTGATGTTGCACTGCGGCGATCCCATCCAGTACACATCCATCAACACTTCCTACTGGCAGTCTCACTTTTACGCCTTTGGAAGACCCAACTACTAACCGAAAGGAGCGTTTTTATGAACCCGAAATATCAGAAGGTCTGCGCGGAAATCGCCAAAACCGAGAAGAAGGTCGAGGACCTGCAGGGGCAGCTCAAGGAGCTGTACGACAAGAAAACCGAGCTGGAAAACCTTGAAATCGTCAACACCGTCCGTGCGATGGTCATGGACAAGGATCAGATCATGTCCTTCCTTGCCGCGATGAAGGACAGCAAGGCGGAAAAGCCTACCACTACCCAGCAGGAGGTGACGGACAATGACTAAGAGAAAAGGAATCCGCCTTCTGGCGGCACTTGCACTGTGCTTCACGCTTTGTATCTCGTTCACTGTACCCGCATTCGCCTATGCGGATGATACCGAGCAGGAGCTTCCGGTCACGGAGGCGACCCAGCCCGAGGCAACACCGGAAACCGCAGCACCCGAAGAGCCTGAACCGTATGAGGGCGAGCCGATTGAAGGTGAAGGCAACGCTTATACCCGCGATCTGCTCTATGACAAGGCGACGAATAAGCAGTTCATCACGGTGCAGACCAAGACCGGCAACACCTTCTATGTCGTGATCGATTACGATGCGCCCATCAACGAGGAAGAGGAACAGTACCAGACCTATTTCCTCAACATGGTGGACGAGGCCGATCTGCTTGCCCTGTTGGATGAGGAAACGGCATCTTCGCTTACTACCTGTAACTGCGATACCCGCTGCGAGGCCGGAGCTGTCAATACGGAATGCCCAGTCTGCAAAACAAACATGAGCGAGTGTACCGGCGCTGTACCTGAGCCGGAAGAGCCGGTCGAGGGCGAGGAAACCGAGGTGCCCGAAGAGCCGGAAAACGCTTCCCCGAACATTGCCCTGATCATCGGCATCATCGCGCTGGTCGGCATCGGCGGTGGTGCATATTACTACTTCAAGTTCGTGCGCGGCAAGAAGCAGAAGGACGAGGATCTGGATTTCTTCGATGACGAGGGTTATGAGGAAGAGCCGTATATCAACGAGGACGAAGAGCCTGTCATTGCAGATGATGAGGATGACGAGGCTGAGACCAGAGAAACGGAGGAAACGATTTGATCTTAGTGATTGCGGAAAAACCAAGTGTTGGAGCCGCTATCGGGAAGGTGCTGGGCGCTTCCTCCCGTAAGGACGGTTATCTCGAAGGAAACAACTACATTGTCTCATGGTGCGTTGGTCATCTTGTGGGGCTTGCGGACGCAAGCTCCTACGATGAGCGCTTTGCCAAGTGGCGGTACAGCGATCTCCCCATTGTCCCGGAGGAATGGCTGTTTGAAGTCCCGAAGGACAAGCAGAAGCAGTTCAAGGTGCTGCGTGACCTTATGCGCGATAAGCGTGTGACCGAGCTTGTCTGCGCCACCGATGCGGGGCGCGAGGGCGAGCTGATTTTCCGGTTGGTCTACAAGAAAGCCGGTTGCACGAAGCCTTTCAAGCGCCTGTGGATCAGCTCGTTGGAAGACAGCGCAATCCGAGAGGGCTTTGCCCATCTGCGAGACAGCGGCGAGTATGACCGGCTCTATGAAGCTGCGCTTGCCCGTTCCAAGGCAGATTGGATTGTCGGCATCAACGGCACAAGGCTGTTCTCGACACTCTATCATAAGAAGCTGGTGGTCGGGCGCGTCCAAACGCCTACTCTGGCAATGCTGGTGGAGCGTGAAGGCAAAATCACAACCTTCCACAAGGAGAAATACTTCAATGTCCATATCAGCAAAGACAGCCTGACGGCGGACATGGAAAAGGTCAAAACCGAAGACGAGGCGAAGGCGATTGCGGCGGCTTGCAATAAAAAGCAAGCCGTCGTTTCTTCTCTCAAGAAGGAGACGAAGACGGTCAACCCGCCGAAGCTCTATGATCTGACCACCTTGCAGCGGGAATCCAACCGCTACTATGGCTTTACCGCCCAGCAGACGCTCGATCTTGTGCAGTCCCTCTATGAGAAAAAGCTGCTTACCTATCCCCGAACGGACAGTCAGTTCATCACCGAGGATATGGAGAGCACCGCCCGTCAGGTGATCGGCATTGTCTCCCGAAAGGTGCCGCTCTTTGAAGGCATCATCCACGAGCCGGACATCGGGCGAATTACCAACAACGCCAAGGTCACTGACCATCATGCCATTATCCCCACCGTCCAGCTTGAAAATCAGGATCTCACTGAGCTGCCGGAGTCGGAGCAGAAAATCATCCGGCTTGTCGCCATGCGCCTTCTGAGCGCTACCGGTGAGAAGCACATCTATGACGAAACTTCGGTCACGCTCACTTGTGAGGGTTACGAGTTCAAGGCAAAAGGCAAAACGGTCGTGCAGGATGGGTGGAAGGCGATTGAGCGCTGCTTCAAGGAAACGCTCAAGAGCAAGGAAAAGGACGAGCCGGAACACTCGCTGCCTTCTCTGAACGAGAAGGATATTCTCTCATCTGTCGATTCCAGCGTCACCGAGCACTATACATCCCCACCGAAGCCCTACACTGAAGACTCCCTTCTGTCGGCTATGGAGACTGCGGGAAATGATGCGTTTGATGATGATACCGAAAAGAAGGGACTTGGCACTCCTGCCACCCGCGCCGGTATCATCGAAAAGCTGGTCAAAGGTGGCTTCGTTGAGCGCAAGGGCAAATCTCTCGTGCCTACAAAGGACGGCAACAACCTTGTATGCGTCCTGCCTGAACAAATTACTTCCCCCTCCATGACGGCGGAATGGGAAAATACTCTGATGCAGATCGAGCGTGGCAATGCGGATGCGGACAAGTTCCTTTCCTGCATTGTGGGGATGACCTCCGATTTGGTCAAAGCCTATCCCTTCCTCTCTGACGCCGAGGTAAACCGCTTCGATACCGGCAGAGAGTCCATCGGCAAATGCCCGCGCTGCGGCTCGCCGGTCTATGTGGGAAAGGGAAACTACTACTGCTCGAACAAGGAATGCTCTTTCTGTATGTGGGAGGACAACAAGTTTTTCTCTTCCAAGAAAAAGAAGCTGACCAAGAAAATCGCCGCCGAACTGCTGGACAAGGGTTGGTGCAGAGTGACCGGGCTTTATACGCCGAAACGCCCGCAGCTCTATGATGCGGTGATCCGTCTGGATGACACAGGCGGCAAGTATGTCAGCTTCAAGATGGAGTTCGACCGATGACGCGCCCGCGATATATTGCCTCATGCAGCGGAGGCAAGGACAGCGTAGCAACAATTCTTCTTGCTGCGGAGAAAAACGAGCCGTTGGATGAGGTCATTTACAGTGAGGTGATGTTCGATCAGGAGATCAGTGGAGAAGTCCCGGAGCATCGGGACTTTATCCACCAAAAGCTCAAACGGTTCGTTGAAAATGAACTCGGATGCAAATTCACGGTTCTGCGAAGTGACAAAACTTACGATGATGTGTTCCATCACATTATCACAAGAGGACCTTATGAAGGGCTGATTCGAGGTTTTGTCTGGCCGGGAAAGTGCGCGGTAAATCGGGACTGTAAAATGCCTCCGCTCCGCAAGTACCATAAGGCTCAACCTGATGACACCCGTAGCTATGTAGGTATTGCATTGGACGAGCCAAAGCGCCTTGCCAGACTGAATAAGGAGAAGGACATCAGCCTTCTTGCAAAGTATGGCATGACGGAAGCGGATGCTTGGCGGCTGTGCGAGAAATACGATATGCTCTCGCCCTGTTATCAACATTCCAAACGCAACGGTTGTTGGTTCTGCCCGAACGCATCGACTTCTGAGCTTTCCCACATGGTCAACCGTCACCCTGACTTATTTGAGAAGTTGATTGAATGGGAACATACAGATAATTTGTATCATCGCAGATTGACCAGAACGGAAACTCCGTCTGAGATCAAAGCCCGTCTTTCGGGCAAATCTCAGCCGGAGTTTTCTATTTCAAATCAGTAAGATTGGAGGTTAGAAATGGCTGAAAACAGAAACGCCCAGCAAGTCCGGGAAATCACCGACAAGCTGGAACAGGGACTCAAGGAACTGTTTGAATCCGAACGCTTCAAAGAGTACCTGAAAACGATGTCCAAGTTCTACAACTACTCGTTTAACAATACGCTTCTCATCGCCATGCAGAAGCCGGATGCGACGCTGATCGCCGGTTACACGGCATGGCAGCGCAACTTCGACCGCCATGTGATGAAGGGCGAAAAGGGTATCAAAATCCTTGCTCCTGCGCCCTACAAGGTGCAGGAAGAGCGGGAAAAACTCGACCCAGCAACGCAGAAGCCCGTTCTCGACAAGGACGGCAAGCCGGTCACTGAGACGGTTGAAGTGACCCGCCCCGCCTTCAAGGTGGTGAGCGTCTTCGATGTGTCCCAGACGGACGGCAAAGAGCTTCCCGATATTGCCGTAGACGAGCTGACAGGCAGCGTGGAAAACTACGCCGCCTTTTTTGATGCTCTCAAAGAGCTGTCTCCGGTCCCCATTGCCTTTGAAAACATCACCGATGGCGCAAAAGGCTACTTCTCTCATGTAGAAAACCGCATTGCCATTCAGGAGGGTATGAGTGAAATCCAGACCATCAAGACGGCGATCCACGAGATTGCCCATGCCAAGCTCCATGCCGTCACTCCGGGCGAAAAGGTTGCTCCCGAGGACAAGAAAGACCGGCGCACTAAGGAGGTCGAGGCAGAAAGCGTCGCCTATACCGTCTGCCAGCGGTACGGCATTGAAACCTCTGATTATTCTTTCGGCTATATCGCCGGTTGGTCCTCCGACAAGGAGACCAAGGAGCTGAAAGGCTCGCTGGAAACCATCCGCAAAACGGCGGCTGAGATGATCACCGGTATTGATGAAAAGCTCAAAGAGCGGCTTGCCGTGAAGGAACAGGAAGCCCCTACGCCGCTGCGGGATGCGGCGATTCCGGTTTACCGAGAAGCTGCGATGTATGCCTTTGAAGCCGGTGAGCTGGATGCTTACCGCACCTCGATGCAAGCCAACATGGACTGTAAAGAGGCGATTGAGCAGACCATCAACGACTACTACGGCAACAACCGACTTGCGGCGGAGTCCGCCGTTAAGAGCATCCTTGAGAAATTCTCGCCTGAGCGCGTCGCCTATGTCCTCGCGCAAACCATCCAGCAGAAAGACCATGACGGGCGCATTTCCCCAGACTGCAAGGAATGGGCAAAGGGCATGGATGGCAGCCCGGATCATGCAACTCAACTCATTATTGACAGTGTAAATCCGGGGCTGGTCAGCCTTTTCACCGAAGAGTTTGTCCGGCAGACTGCCATCAGCAGAACTCAGGAACAGGCACCGGCTGTGCAGAGCAAACCGGCTGTGCCGGAGAAGGCTCCCGAAGCTCCGGCTCCCAAAGAGCCGGAACAGGCGGTACCGGTGAAGCATCGCCTCACACCGGAGGAAAAGAAAATCAAGGAAGCTGTCATGGACACGCTCAAAGCGCAGATCGCCGGTCGCAACGACGGGATGCTGTCTACCTACCGTTCGTCCAATCAGTCCTTCAAGGTGATGATGGAGTACAAGGTCAGGATTGAGGGCAACACCGTTACCCGGGATGGCGAGCCGATGTTCGCTATCCACCGCCGCCATTCTGCGAAGAAGGTACAGGGCTGCTACCGCGAGCTGACACCGATGCTTGAATACATCGGCAAAGAGAAGACTCAGGAAGCAGCGCGGGAAAAACCTTCTATCCGGGAACAGCTCCGTGCTGCGGCAAAGAGCCAGCCTGAGCGGAAAACGCCGGTTAAGCAGAAGTCCCACGATGTCGGTTTGGAGTGATGCCTATGAAGTTTGAAAACATCGATCTTGTGGATGCCCTTCGCCGGATTATGGACATACACACCCAAAACTACAAAGAGGACTTTGAGCTGGACGCCGGGTTGCTTCACAGCCTTGCCGGTTCCCAATCTCCCGAGGACAAGCACCTTCTCTGGATGTCCCGTCCGAACGGCACTTACCTCCTGCCTGAGCGTGAAGTCTATGTGGAGGATTCCTACGAAAACAAAGTGTGGGAGTTTTACCATGAGCAAACCCGTGATCCCATCCTTGCCTACGCAGTTGAGATCAAAGGCGTAGAGGGCGATACCGTCAAAGGCAACCTCATTGAGCTGGACTATGCCGCCCATGTGGAGCGGATGCAAAAGCTCACCGTTCCGGTTGAGACAGTGGCAGTCACCTTTAAGGACGATGCCACCTTTTATCTGCCTTTCCGCAGCTACCGGCGCGAAGCGATCCCGCTGGAAGAAAAGCACGGCGAGGTCGTGTCGGTGAGCTATCTGCCTGAGAATGCGGTTGAGCTTGACATGATTCTCCGCCGTGAGCGCTTCAAAACGAGCTACCATGCGAAAACCGGCAGTATTGAGGATCACATTCACAAGCTTGCCGTCCAGCATGGCGTGATAGAAAAGCTGGGCATATTGCCCCTTGAAGCGCAGACCGCCTACAATGCCGTCAAGGAAGCCCATCCCGAAGCGATTGTCTGCTTTGCCCAGAACAGTTACTTCGAGATTTACGGTGAAGATGCGAAGAAGGCAGCGCCCGCGCTCGGCACAAAGCTCCTGATGAAAGAGCTGGAAGGCGGCGGACAGGTAGCCGTGACCGGCTTTCGGGAAGATCAGTGGGTTGCCAAGGCAAAGGCTCTGTGGGGACAAGGCAACGATGTCCTTGTTACGCAGCCCGGTGAAGACGGCAGACAGGAAACCGTCAAACACCTTATCGCTGAGGACTATATCCCTGTTGGCATGGTGATGGATATGGACGGCAAAACCGTTCGCGTTGACAAAGTGGATTTTCCAAATGAAGAAGTCAGCCTGACGGACATTACGGACAGGAAAAATCCCGTTCCATTCCGTGAGCGGTTGTCTATTGTCCGTTCCTATGTGGAGGATGCTCCGGCAGAAAGCCTCTGGAAAGCAATGGATCGCAGAGAGCATCCCTCTCAGAAGAAGACTTCTGTCCTCGCAAAGCTCAAAGAACACGCCCAGACTGCGCCGGATAAAGGTGCTAAAAAGCCTGAGCAAACAAAGAAACCGAAATCAAAAGAAATGGAGATGTGATTATGTTTTTTACCGTGGAAGAGACAAATCTGATGTGTTGCTTCGACACTTCCAGCCGCAAGAGGCTGATTGCAGAGATGAAGTCGCTGCCCATCAATGAGCTGGACGATGAGATGGCGGAGCTGCTTTTTCATACCGTTCGGAAGCTTGAGGGTATCACCGGCGAGGCGTTTGCCCAGCTCTACATCGCGCCGGACAGCATGATGGACGATTGAAAGGAGGATGCCTATGCCCGTATTGGATGGCAGTTTTGAAGCCTTCGTGACCAATCTTGGCAAGTACAACGAAGGCGAGCTTGTCGGGGAGTGGGTTCATTTTCCGACCACCGAAGAGGAAATGAAGAAGGTCTTCGAGCGGATCGGTATCGGCTCAAAGGACGAGTTCGGTCAGGTCTATGAGGAATGGTTTATCACGGATTATGACTGCTCCATTCATGGGGTCAGCACGCTCCTTGGCGAATATGAAAACCTCGATAAGCTCAACTACCTCGCCGCGCGGCTGGATGAGATGTCCCGCTCTGAGCTTGAGCATTTCGTGGCAATCATGGATAGCGGCTGCGATGAAGTGAATGACCTCGACGATCTGATCAACCTGACCTACAATCTCGACAACTATGATTTTATCCCCGACATCAAGGACTATGACGATCTCGGTCGTTACTACTTCTTTGAGGGCGGGTACAACATAGACAACAAGTTCGGCAGCTTTGTGGATTACATTGACTTTGAGCGATACGGCGAAGACTGCGCAATCAATGAAGGCGGCACACTGACCGACGCCGGGTACATCCGTCCTACCGGCGATAGCTGGAACCGCTACTTTGACGGCTCTCTTGAAGATATTCCCGATGAGTACCGCGTCACCGGAAGCGGCGAGGAATTGGAACAGCCAACTACAATGACTGTGCTTGTGGTCGAGCCGGACAAAAAGCCCTATGTGAAAGAAATCCCTTCCGGCCTTGAGTCCTTGCAGCATGAAGTCGGCGGGAGTATTCAGGCCGTCTATCCCTTTGCGGAGCCGGTTGCCGTTATTTGCAATGAAGAGGGCAAGCTGGAAGGCTTGCCGCTCAACCGTGCCCTGCGGGATGAAGATGGAGAAATCTATGATATTGTTGCCGGTACATTTCTGGTCACAGGTCTGACGGATGACAGCTTCGGCTCGCTCTCTCCCGATTTGCTGCGCCAGTTCATGACGGAGTTCAAAATGCCGGAGCAGTTTGCAAAAATCGGCGACAGGATCGTTGCTATCCCGATGATCTCCGAAGAGCAGCAGAAGCAGACTGTCCTTGAAGAGAAAAGCTCCATTGTCAATGAGAACACTTTCGGTATGGCGGTGGATGGCCATATCGGCACATGGCACACGATTGATCACAAGGAAATCGACGGTCACACTTTCTGGCTGATGGAGCATGATACCTTTGGTGACGATGCCTCCTGCATCATAGTCGATGAGCGCGGTGACTTGGTGCTGTCCCATATCTACGACGGCTTCGATGAGAACACGGTTGATCTGCTCCGTCAGGAGGTCATGCCGGTCGAAAAGATGCCGGATGACAGCATCAGCATCGAGGAAATGAAGCAGTACGGCTACAAATGGGGCGGAATGTTGCCCATGCGGGAAGAGGCTGCGGCTGAGGTCATGAAGTCGTGCCAGATTTACCGGCTGTACGGTGATGATACCGAGGGGCTGGTTCTGGATGCAAAGGAAGTCCCGGATCACGCTGCGAAAGGCGGTATCTTTGGCGTTGAAAAGTCTGAGTGGAAAGCGATGCTGGAACGGCAGAATCCTCTCAAGACCGCTGAGATGTCCGTCGAGGATGACTACGGCATGATTGACGGTATCATCAACAACGGTTCCAAAGAGAAGGAAAGCAGCGAAAAGCGAGAGAAGTCTTCCATCATGGACAGGCTGAAAGCCGCCAAGTCCAGCAAGCCGCAGGTCAAGTCAGCGCCCTCAAAAGAGAAAAAGAGTGAGCGTGATTTATGAGTAAGAGTAAGAAATGGAAGGTGGAGTGGAGCTTCTTCTTAGGCACGGACGGACGGCGGAAGTACAATGAAGTATGCCGACGCTGTATTCATGACTGCAAGCAGAGTCTTCGCACTATGATCCTCGCTTGTCCGCACTATATCTCAAAGCGGTCGGAGAAAGCGATATAACTGTCAGGATAAAGGTCGAAAATGACGGCTTTTAGCCTCCTAGAGCCGCGCGAAAATGTAGCCCCGTATGTTTTCCCATGTGGCAGTCAAGCGCCGCCAATGTGAGAATAAAGGTCGGTTTTCAGCCATAATCTTATTACTGCAAAGAGCCTCGGTCGATGCTCGTTCGAGTGTCGGCTGAGGCTCTTTTTTCGTGTCTTTTTCGTAAATAATCTCCGAAAATCAAACGCTAATCCACAGTCAATGTATTAGCGTTTCTGTATAGCTGTGTCGCTAATCCATATACTTATTATGAAAGACATGGAAAGGGACATGGTATGTGTCATGATCGATAATAGAATAGGCAAGCGAATAAAGCAATGCCGTGAGCGTCTTGGACTGACGCAGGAACAATTTGCCGAAAAGACCGGCTTTACAGCAAACTACATTTCTACCCTTGAGCGCGGGGCCTCCTTCCCACGCTGCGAAAAACTGATCACCCTGCTCAATGCACTTGAGGTTTCAGCGGATGCAATCTTCTGTGATGTGGTTGACCATTCTACGAAGTACAAGGCGAATAAGCTCTCCGAAGAGCTTGAGACCTTGCCACTCGATGCCCAAAAGCGGATCATTCAGATGGTAGAGTTGATGATTGAGCAGGAAAAGAACAACGGCAAATGACTTCCTTCAACGAACTACGCAATTTATTGTGTGGTTCGTTTTTTTCTGACATCAATCGACATAATTCTTCACAATCATGTGCTATACTATGTATAAGCGAATGAGATACACGCGCTAATACATAGATGGAGAAAAAAGATGAAAGTGAAGAAATGTGCTTTTACCGGTCATAGACCACAGAGCCTTCCGTTCGGATTTAACGAATCGGATGAACGCTGCATTGCCCTCAAGCAAACGCTCCGTGCGGAGATTATCAGACTCATCGAACAGGAAGGCGTTACCCATTTCATCAGCGGCATGGCACTCGGCGTTGATATGTACGCAGCGGAAATTGTACTTGGTCTGAAATCAAGCTATGAAGGCATCACTCTTGAAAGCGCAATTCCATGTGAAAGTCAGGCTGAGAAGTGGACTGAGAAACAGCGAGATCGTTATTTTGAGATTGCCTCTAAGTGTGACAAGGAGACATTGATCCAGCATCACTACACCTCTGACTGTATGCACAAGAGGAACCGCTACATGGTAGATCAGGCAGACTTTATCATTGCTGTATGGGACGGCAGACCCAGCGGGACGGGCAAGACAGTCCAGTATGCCCAACGACAAGGCAAGCTGGTTACAATTATCAATCCGAGAACAATGCTTGTTGAATGAGTAATAAAGCCTCAAATGCTCCTTTTGATTGCGTTTGAGGCTTTTTCTTATAGCCCAATATGTATTGCTCTGTTAGAGGCTTCCGTCGCCTTTGTTACCGCCGAACTCACAGCCATGCACATGACCATGACCATAATACCATCGTCCATAGCGATAGCCATAATGGGGAGGACAGTTCGCACAATCGCCGGTACAATGTCCCGGATGAGAAGCATGAGAGGATGAGAGTGCATCAGCAATTCCGATTCCTGCGAAAAGCTTTGCAAAGAAGCCAATTTTAGGGGCAGAAGCAACCGGCTCATCGAAGAACTCTTCCTCGCCAGTCTCATTTTCAATTTCTTCGTCCTCGTCATCTTCAAAGAGGCGTATCTTGTTCCTCGCAGCTACTCTTCCAAGGACTTCATCATCAACTGCACCGTAAAGGTCTTCTAACTGCTCCTTTGTGAATCTGCATTTCGAGGAATCAAGAAGTACATTCATAGCTTCTGTGTTGCAGCAACCGGATAGGTCATAAATCTCTTCCGGCGTAAACTGAACTCCATACGCCACTGCTTTTTTGATGAGACGGGATGCAGCCTTTTCGTCCATGTATTCCTGAGCAACCTCGGCAACCTCTGAGGATGCACCATAAGAAGTCAGGGATGACATCCGGCTGATCTGTGTACTCGTAGTCCAGTCGTAGAACTTTTCGTAATATTGATCCCAGTCCAAGTCTGACTCCTTTCGAGTGATTGCTCTAATAATATTCCTTGAGTTTTTTCGCTTTTGATGGGTGTCTTAGTTTGCGGAGTGCTTTCCCCTCGATTTGACGGATTCTCTCACGGGTGACATTAAACTCAGCGCCCACTTCTTCAAGTGTTCGTTCGTGCCCATCGAACCCATATCTTAAACGGAGAACTCTTTCCTCTTTTGGTGTTAGTTTGCTCAGAACAGAAGCGACTTCCTCTTTAAGAGCATTCTTTTGAACAGTGGACAGTGCATCTTCATCAGAGAGAATGGTTTCTTCGGAGAGATTGCTTAATAATGCGTCAATGAGTGTGTCTCTGGGAGTGTCTTTCTCATCGTACTTCTCAAATAATTCAAGAAGATCCTCTATTTGGGCATCGGGTATCATCTGGTCAAGGATCTTTTTTGCTTACACCTCAAGCTTTCATGCACCAGTGTGGATACAGATATACAGCTTAAATTATAGCATACATATTCGGTGTTTTCAATTAGTTCCTCTGATAATTCACAAAAAAGTTTCAAGAACGCGAGCTATATAATCGTATCGTCTGTGGGAAATGTCTGAACATATTAGACGAAGAGCTATAACACTGGTCAAGCCTTAATTCAATATGAAAAAGCTCATCAATCCGTTACTCTTGATGGATTGATGAGCTTTTCATTATTCCAGTTCGCTTCTTCTCTTGGTTTTCTGCTCCTGAGATGCAATGGGCCTCAAATAACTATCGACATTCGCCTTGATAGTGTCGATTTGCTTGGCTTCCTTCTTGAGCTTGGCTCTTTTGTCATAGAGCCGCTGCTGCTCTTCGGTCAGTCGTTCTTGTTCTGCTTGTAGAGCCTTCATTCTGGGAAGTTTTCTATCACCCTGAACGGCAAGGAGCGTACTCTTTGCTGCCTCAAAGATCACTAACTCGGCTTCATGCTTTGCCCGGAATGCGGTCTTGTCTTTGGCTTTCTGATAGGCTTCATTGACCGGCTTGAGCCGCTGGTAGTTCGAGATGTTTTTGATAAGCGGCTGCACCTCACGCAGTTTGGCTTCAACATTTTTCAGCTCACTGCCGGTGCGGGCATAGGAGCTGTGAATGTCCTCGACTTTCTTTTCAAGGTCAGCATATTGCAGAAGGTTGTTCTCAGTCAGATAGTTGAGGGTACGCGCAGCCTCTTTGAGAATGGTGAGCTTCGCTTTGTGTTCGTAACCTTTGCTGCCGATGAGCCGGATGCGCTCCTGAATGTCGCTGATGAGGGAGATACCCCGGCGAGAGGTCGACATCTGGCGCTTGCGGTTCCCGCGCCCCTGAATGCGCTCTTTGATCCGGTTCTCGGTGTAGTTGTCTCCGATGGTCTTTGCACGGGTAAAACGCTCCTGTCCCTCAGCACGGAAGGAGATGTATTTTCCGGTCTTGATCTCATATCCGGCTTCCTGCATGAGCTTCAAAAACTCATCGTAATCCTTCGCTGTGATGATGCAGCGGTCGATGGTCTGCTTGAGTTTTTGCTTCCAGCTCGTGCCGCGTTTGGCCTCCGTGTATTCCTTGTAGTCCATGCCCTTGCTCTGCGAGGGCGGGATCACGGAAAGCCCATGCTCCTTGCAGATTTCATCGCTGAGTTGGCGCATTTCCCGGTAGGTTCGCCGGTTGCTTCGGTAGGCATGATAGTCTACAAAATTGACAGCGTTGAAGATGATGTGATTATGGCAATGCCCCTTGTCGATGTGGGTGGCAATCACATACTCATACTTGCCTTTCAGCCATTCGTCGGCAAACTGCTTGCCAATTTCATGCGCCATCTCAGGCGTGACTTCTCCGATGTCGAAGGATTGAATCAGGTGTCGGGCAATCACCTTCGGCATCTGCATCCCTTGCTGGGCGGCGAGGTTTCGCGTCCACTCAAATTCCTTTGCCGCCGCGTCGCTGGCAGCGCATCCGAAAGAGGAAACATAGAGCTGATCGTCAGTCTTTTCCGGGTCGAGGATGTAGGCAAGCGCCTTGTTTACAGTTCCTCGGATTGGCTTGATTTTAGTAACTGCCATATTTCCTTTTGCCTCTCTTTCAGCTCGGTGACATCATCCTCATAAAGGTTTCCCTTTGAATTGATACGGCGGCAAATCTGATTGATATTTGACGCTGCACGGCTGACAGCGGCGGCAAGCTTCTTCTGCTGGGTGTAGTCCACCTTGATGATATAGCCGTCAATCGCCATCTTTCTGAGATACGCGCCCATATTGTTTGTTCCGAGCTGCGCCATCTTTGATTTGATGATCCGATGCTCATTTTCCGATACGCAAAACTCAATGCGTATTGGCCTTGTTCTATTTGCCATAGGCAATCTGTCCTTTCGTAAAGATAGAGGGTTTGGGAGACATCCCAACAAGCATTTTGAAGAGTAAGGGCAG
>OLFV01001080.1_pt1 | contig 28265 bp, 20 predicted proteins | sample 1605551 | NCBI WGS metagenome assembly OLFV01 (sample SAMEA3888922, study PRJEB22519) | human gut metagenome | biome: human gut; feature: human-associated habitat; material: faeces | place: Denmark | collected 2011 | reverse complement strand
TCGGCTGCAAATGTACATCATTTGTTGAAAACGGCAAAGTTTTTGAATAACTTTTACAGAAAAATCACGCCAAAATCTGCCGATTACATTCGTCTCTTCTGACTTTGTCCTGCGCCAGTTCCCTTATACTTGCTATTTGTGGCATTAAAGCGATAGCGGATGCCCAGCGTGATGCTACTGACAGAGTAAGCATCGTAAAACAATGTTCGTGCAGTGCCAGAATAGAACGTGCGATGCTGATTGCCGGTGGCGAATAGGTCGGATACGTCAAGGGTTAACGTCAAGCGATTTTTAAATAACGCCTTGTAAAGAGAGAGATCGGTATTGAAATATCCCTTACGTATATTTTTGTTTCCCATGTTTCCTTCGGTCTGTGCGGTCATTACGAGCGAAGCCGTCAACCACTTGAAGTCGAACGTGTTGGTAAAAGAGAAGACAGCCACTGGATTATTGAGCTTATTGCCCACGTGCGTGTCCATCTTGAGCCATTGTTTGTAGAGCATCGCCTCTAATGTGGGATGCCAAATGCCGTAGGTTGGATTCAGCGTCAGTCCTGCCTGAAAGGAGTTATAGCTGTTGATATTTTCCGGACGGGCAAGCGACTTTATCGGATTGTTCTGGTAGGTCTGCGTCATCGTGCAAATCTCATCGGAGATATGCGAATAAATCAGTTGCAGATTAACCCACTTCCATGAGAAAGCGTAAGTAAGATTGCGCGTTATTGATGGTGTGAGGAACGGATTTCCCGATTCATATGTGTACTGGTTGTCGTACTGCACGCCACTTCTGAGTTCGTTGTAGCTGGGACGATAGATGTCGGCTGCGTATGTCAGTTGCATCTGGGTCTTGCCTACGGGCAGCGAGAGGGCAATCGACGGAAACCAGTTGCTGTATGTCTTGCTCTGAAGGTCGATATGAATCTCGTTTGTGTAATAATCAAAGTCGTTATACTCGTAACGCAAACCTGCCTGCACAGAAAGCGCCCCGAAGGAGCGGGTGTAATCTACGAAAGCCGAAGTCATCGACTCTTTCACTTTCTCGTTCTCATTACTCGTAACTTCCGGCACGATGGTGTATAGCATTCGACGATTAAGAGAAGAGAATTCGCCACCTACCGACAGTTCGCCCTTGAACAGTGGAAAACCAAGAACAAGTTTAGAAGCAACCAGCGAGTTGCGGTTGTTGCGGTAAGAGTCGGCTTGAGAGTTTTTTATCTGGTTGTCTTCACCGGTGACGCTCTCTTTTATAGTCATCCTATCCTTGTCACCATACCAATAGTAATCGGTATTGAAGTCTATTTTGAGTGCCCCTATCTTGCCTACATAATAGGCATTGGCAAGATATTTCGAGGTATGACCAGGAGAGAAATAGTCTCCACGAGATGTCTCCACGAGTTGATCATTGCAGTATGACATGGCTTGCTGTAGTCCCCTACCTTCTTTTCTTGCATAGCGGTCGTAACTGAAACTCGCACCTATGGAGTTCTCATCGTCAAACATATAACTGGCATTCAAGCGTGCATACGGATTGAGATTTATATATTCTTGCGTTATCTCAGTATTCTGCAACCATGTATTGCTGGTGTAGGTATACTGCTGTATTCTCTTGTTATCCGGTTGATGAGTGTATGCCCCATACAAAAAGCCGGTGATGTCGAAGCCGCCTTTACGATAGTTGCCCCGGAACGACTCGTAATAACTCATACGCTTATCTTCATTTATGACAAAACTGGTGCTATTGTCAAAGCTGAAGCCCTCGCCTTGCGGTTTCTTGGTGGTGATGCGTATAACGCTCTTCACGCTGGCATCATAACGTGCACCAGGGTTGCTGATAACCTCAATGTTCTTGATGTCGCTGGGTTGCAAACGCTGCAACTCCATTTGGTCTTGCATCTTACGACCATTGATATAAATTTCTGGTGTTCCTCTGCCGAACACTTCTATATCTCCGTCTTTAGCCGACACGCTGGGGATGCGTGAAAGCAACTGCTCCATATTGGCAGTTTTCTCCAACACGCTACCTGATACCGTCGTCGTCATTCCTTCGCCGCTCAACACCGTCTTGGGCAACTGGCTTCTTACAACGATTTCGCCGAGCATCCATGATTCTTCGCTTAATCGGATGACCCCCATGTCTTCTCCACGGCAATCTCGGAAAACTGTCGTATAACCAATTGATGAAACCTTAATGATTCCGTCATTGCAAGGAGAATCGATAACAAAGCTACCGTCCTCGCCACTCACAGCCCCCTTGACAAAGACCGAATCCCCACGAGTCAGAAGCACGACATTCACGAAAGCCAAAGGTTCTCCTTTAGTATTTTCAATCTTTCCCTTAATGTTCTGCGCCATTATCGGAGCAAAAGACATAAGCGATATAAGCGTCGCTATCATTATCTTAATCATAATCGCTATTTTTTATTTTTGCTACTAAACGGCTCATTTACTCTATAAAAAAGGACGAGAACATTAGTTTGGGTATATACAAATAGCATACATCCAAGCTCTTATTCTCTTATCGTTAGCATTGCTTGCGGCTGAGGGTGTGTCAAAACTAAAATATTTGGCAAATTGAATAGCAAACGGTTCTAATCGTAGGAGGCTACGGCATTCCTGCCGTAGCCATTAGTAACTGAAATACAACTGTTTGCAATGACTACAGCATTCCTGCCGTAGCCATTAGTAACTGAAATACAACTGTTTGCAATGACTACGGCAAGAATGCCGTAGTCTCCTACAGTTAGCCATTCATCACAATTCTATAGTTTTGACACACCCTCTACTTGATTATTACTTGAGGTGCAAGGTGTGACCCATACGGTCGCGCTTAGTCTTCAGGTAGCGCTCGTTGTACTTGTTGGGTATCACTTCGATGGGCACGTTCTCCACAATCTCGAGTCCGTACGACTCCAGTCCTACGCGCTTTGTGGGATTGTTGGTGAGCAGGCGCATCTTGTGCACGCCGAGGTGGCGCAGCATCTGTGCTCCGCAACCATAGTCGCGCTCGTCGGGCTTGAAGCCGAGGTGCACGTTGGCATCCACGGTGTCGTAACCTTCCTCCTGCAGCTTGTATGCCTCAATCTTGTTCATGAGTCCGATGCCGCGACCTTCCTGCTGCATATAAACCACTACGCCCTTGCCTTCCTTCTCAATCATCTGCATAGCTGCGTGGAGCTGCTGTCCGCAGTCGCAGCGCTTCGAGCCGAGGATGTCGCCTGTGGCGCATGAAGAGTGTACACGTACGAGCACGGGCTCGTCCTCACGCCACTCGCCCTTCACGAGTGCCATGTGCTCCAGTCCGTTGCTCTGCTGACGGAACGGCACGAGGCGGAAGTGTCCCCATTCTGTAGGCATGTCTACCTCCTCGCCCACTTCGATTATCGATTCCTTCTTGAGGCGGTAAGCGATGAGGTCCTTGATGGTGATGATGCGCAAGCCCCACTCCTCTGCCATCTTCTGCAGGTCGGGCATACGTGCCATTGTACCGTCTTCGTTCATTATCTCCATGAGTGCGCCTGCCGGATATAGACCTGCCAGGCGGCAGAGGTCGATGGCAGCCTCGGTGTGTCCGCAGCGGCGGAGCACGCCGTTGTCCTGTGCGTAGAGCGGATTGATATGTCCGGGGCGACCGAATGTCTGTGGTGTAGACGCTGGGTCGGCGAGTGCTTTGATGGTGGCAGCACGGTCGTGTGTTGACACGCCGGTGGTGCATCCCTCGAGTTTATCGATTGTAACGGTGAACGGTGTGCCGAGCATTGATGTGTTGTCGCTCACCTGATGTGGCAGGTCGAGCTCCTCACAACGCGAGAGGGTGATGGGGGCACAGAGCACGCCACGCGCGTTCTTCAACATAAAGTTCACCTTTTCAGGAGTTATCTTCTCGGCGGCGATGATGAGGTCGCCCTCATTCTCGCGGTCTTCGTCGTCAACCACGATTACGAACTGTCCGTCTTTAAAATCTTTTAGAGCATCTTCGATGCTGCTCAGTCTGAATTCTCCCATATTATTTATTTGTTGATGAGTGTTATTATTATTCGTTATCTTACTATTATTGTTTCTAAAATATCGCCATTAAGTATGTCGCTACCGATTGAGTATGGCGTTTATTCTGCCCATGATTATCTTGTTCTCGGTCTGCACCACCTTCAGGTCGCGCTGTAGACGCAAGCGGTAGCGCCACATGCGCATGTAGAGCACGAAGCCGAGCGGTACGACGATGGCTGCCACAATGTTCAGCCACTTGCGTTCGAAGGGGCGTGTGTGGGCGCGCTCCGACATCACGGGGTACATGCTCAGGTGGTTGATGATAGTGCGGTCGCGCGAGTTGCTGAGGTCTTCTATTATCTGCTCCAGCTGTGGCACAATGCGCTCCATCACGTTGTCGGGCTCGTACTTAAAGAACACTTTCACCCAACTTGGTGCACGCTTAAGGCGGTGCACACGCGAGTATTCGGCTATCTCGGTGTTCATCTGCTGCAGCAGCGCAAGGTCTTCGGCATAGTGCGGGTCGTTGATGACCACCTCCTTGCGGTATATCGGGCGCTTGATGCGCAGACCGAAGAAGCGGCGGAAGATGTCGGCGTACAGGTCGGCGTTGAACACCACGGAGTCGTTGGTTGCTTTATATGTAAAGAACACCGCCATCGGCACGAGCACAGCGGGAGCAAGACTCTTGCCGAACCATATCGTCCACATTCCGCTTCGCGCCATTCGATAGCCCGAGTTGTCGAGGATGTAGTAGAGGATGAAGACGAGCACCGAGATGAGCACCGGCAGACCCAGACCGCCCTTGCGTATGATGGCTCCGAGCGGCGCACCGATAAAGAAGAAGATGAGACACGACAAGGCGAGCGTTATCTTTGCCACCCATTCTATCTCGTGCTGACGTATCAGACGGTCGCCATCGCTGGTAATGAGCGACTTAAACTCGAGGTCGCTCTTGCGTGAGGCTACTCGGTTCAGGGCATAACTTATAGCGGTGCGCTTCTGTTGCGACGTGAGGTGAGCGTATGCTGTATCGACGTTATAGGCTGAGGTCGTAGCAAGTTGCATGGCGCGAAGCGAGTCGTTCTTCGTAGCCGAAGCGAGTCGATAGAACGTGAGTCGATCGGCAGCGTAGTAGTTGTTGCCGATACTATCGTACACTTGTTTCAGCGAGTCCATATCGTGAACTATCTGCGTGAAACTCTTGCCGCGTGCGTCGTTGGATATCGACGAACCATCGCTCACATTAAAGTCGGAATCAAAGTCGAGCACGATATGCTTCTGCACAAACGACTCGCGACGATAGGGCACCGAAGCGCTGCCTGCCAACTCCTGCGACTGCATATTCTCAAACCATTCTCCACTCCACAGCGTGAGCAGTAGGTGTTTCTTCTCGGCTGTCGACTGCAACATGCCCGAGTCGGCGAGTATTATCGCCTGGTCTTCGTACGACCCAGTCATGCGATAAATCATTATACCGTAAAGCTTACCCGTGTCCATATTCTTCTTCGACACGTAGAGGTTAGAGTTTGGTATGCCGTCGTAAAATACGCCTTCCGGTATTTCCAGTTCCGGACTCTTCTGCTTCATTGATATGAGCATCAAGGCGAGCTTGCGGTTGGCTTCCGGACCGATAGAGTTCTGAAAATAAATGGAGAGCACGCAGATAGCCACACTGATGGCTATGAGCGAACGAAACGCTTGCATGAGCGATATACCTGCAGCTTTTATAGCCGTCAGCTCTGAGCTTTCACCGAGATTTCCGAATGTTATAAGCGATGAAAGCAGAATGGCAAGCGGCATTGCTTGCGGCACAAGCATGAGTCCCATATGCCAAAAGAATTCGGCAAGCACGTCGACGGAGAGTCCCTTACCGATTAGCTCGTCGACATATTTCCACAGAAACTGCATCATCAGTACAAATTGACAGATGAAGAACGTTCCTATGAACAAAAGACCGAACTGCTTTGCAATGAAGATATCTAATTTCTTTATACGAAACATCGTGAGCGTTTTTACCCTATTATATATAGGTAGACTGTTCCACCAGTGCACTACATATAAGAGGTTAAGTATATGTATGCTTTTTTATGCTGCAAAATTAGCATAAATATTTCATATACTCCACGAAATTAAATGATTTTAGTATTTTTACACTGCCGAAGTAGCCCACTCCTACCCTACACGCCACACTTACGACGCAAACGCTCGAAGTTGCTCGTCCATATATCCTCGAGCCAGTCTTTATCGCCATCGTCTGTAAAATCGGTAACGCTGAGCATGTATCCACCCGTCAGACTACACTTCTCCATACGTATCTCTACATACGACCCGTCGGTTTCGTCGTCCCAACTCCAGCGTATGCGTCCGTATTTCTCAATCACGCTGACCGTTGCCATTCGTACTTCATGGTGGCGGTTAGCATCGCCCCATGCGCAGGTGAGTTGGTCGCCATCGAGCGTCACGCTATCGGCTATCCACTTCTGCAAACCCGAATCGGTACCGATAAGCTGCCAAATGATATTCTTCGAGGTTGAGTTTAGGAGGTGTTCTACAGTGATTTTGTTTTTCTCCATAGTTGTTGTTTTAGTAGTTAAGCCATTAGGAAGGCCTGTATTTTTTGCAAAGATAGGGAAAAAGATAAAGAAAATGCACTTTATTGTGATTTTTTTTGCGAAAAGTTTTGGCGATTAACAAAAAAGCATTACCTTTGCACCCACAATCAAGAACGATGGCGGGATAGCTCAGCTGGTTAGAGCGCATGATTCATAATCATGAGGTCCCCAGTTCAATCCTGGGTCCCGCTACAAAGAACGAGTTAAAGATTAGGTCTTTAACTCGTTTTTTTGTACATAAATCAATAAAAACATATTTAACACAACTTTTTCCGCATTTTTTCTACAATTTACACATTATATTATTGGTTTTTAGTACCTTTGCATTGATTTTGAAAAATTACACGCAAGACGGAATAACAAAGCCATATTGACGTTCGCACGTGTAACAACATCATACAACAACAAGGCAAAAAGGATAATCAACAATAATAAAAAGAAATCATGGCTGGAACAAAAAAAATCAAGACCGCGCTTATCTCCGTATTTCATAAGGATGGTCTCGACGAGCTCCTGAAGAAGCTCAACGAAGAAGGTGTTAAATTCCTCTCTACTGGTGGCACACAAGCATTCATCGAAAAGCTTGGCTACGAATGTCATTCGGTAGAAAGCGTAACATCTTACCCATCAATCCTCGGTGGACGTGTCAAGACTCTGCACCCACGCATCTTCGGCGGCATCCTCGCTCGCCGCGACAATGAAGGCGACCGCCAGCAGATGGCTGAATACGCCATCCCCGAAATCGACCTCGTCATCGTCGACCTCTACCCATTCGAGCAGACTGTAGCAAGCGGTGCTTCCGATGCCGACATCATCGAGAAGATAGACATAGGCGGCATCTCACTCATCCGTGCTGGTGCTAAAAACTTCAACGACGTGGTCATCGTTCCGAGCAAGGCTGAATACAAGCTTCTCCTCGACATCCTCAACACTAATGGTGCTGAGACCTCTCTTGAGGAGCGCAAGATGTTCGCTGAGCGTGCGTTCGGCGTAAGCAGCCATTACGACACGGCCATCCACGCTTGGTTTGCAAAGTAAACTCAAAACTCATAATTCAAAACTCAATAAATGGGATTTTTTTCATTCAGACAGGAAATTGCGATGGACCTCGGCACTGCCAACACCATCATCATCTGCGACGACAAAATCGTTGTTGATGAGCCGTCGGTAGTGGCACTCGACCGTCGCACAGACAAAATGATTGCTGTCGGCTCGAAGGCTAAGATGATGTATGAGAAGACTCACGACAACATCCGAACCATTCGCCCACTCCGCGATGGAGTCATCGCCGACTTCTCAGCATGTGAACAGATGATGCGCGGACTCATCAAGATGGTACACTCTGGCAGCCGACTCTTCACCCCGTCACTGCGTATGGTTATCGGCGTTCCTTCAGGTTCTACCGAAGTGGAGTTGCGCGCCGTGCGCGACAGTGCTGAGCACGCCGACGGACGCGACGTGTATCTCATCTTCGAGCCTATGGCAGCTGCTATCGGCATCGGCATCGACGTGGAAGCACCAGAGGGCAACATGATTGTAGACATAGGTGGCGGCTCAACAGAGATTGCTGTAATCTCGCTCGGCGGCATCGTGTCGAACAACTCTATCCGCACTGCTGGCGATGACCTCACAGCCGACATTCAGGAGTACATGTCACGCCAGCACAACGTGAAGGTTTCGGAGCGTATGGCTGAGCGTATCAAGATACACGTCGGCTCGGCTCTCACTGAGCTTGGCGACGATGCACCGGAGGACTTCATCGTTCACGGACCGAACCGCATCACTGCACTCCCTATGGAGGTGCCGGTATGCTATCAGGAGATTGCACACTGCCTCGACAAGACTGTCGCAAAGATCGAGAACGCTGTGCTCTCTGCTCTTGAGAACACACCGCCTGAACTCTATGCCGACATCGTAAAGAATGGTATCTATCTCAGTGGTGGCGGTGCCCTGCTGCGTGGTCTCGACAAGCGTTTGCAGGAGAAGATCAACATTCCGTTCCACATCGCCGAAGATCCGTTGCACAGCGTAGCAATCGGTGCGGGTGTGGCTCTGAAGAACATCGACCGCTTCTCATTCCTGATGAGATAGGCTAAAAGTAAAAGAGTAAAAAAGCAAAAAAAGTAAAAAGGTAAAAGAGTAAAACGCTCTTGACAGTAAATAACTTTTAAAGGTAAAAAGGTAAAAAAGTAAAAGAGTAAAAAGAGCAGGAAAGGTTATACGCCCTCTGCTTTTTACTTTTTTACTCTTTTACTTTTTTACTTTTCAATTATGCGCAACCTATTAGATTTCCTTTCACGCCACAACCACTGGTTCGTCTTCCTCTTGCTTGAGGTAGTGAGCCTCACACTGCTTTTCAAGTACAACAGCTATCAGGGCAGTGTGTGGTTTTCATCGGCTAATGCCGTAGCAGGCAAGATGTACGAATGGGACTCGTCCGTGAAGCAATACTTCGCCCTCACCGAAGTGAACCGCCAACTCACCGACCGCAACATATACCTAGAACGCGAAGTGGAGATGCTGCGCGAGCAGGTGAAGAAGTCAAACAACGACACAACCCTCGTCGAACGATTGCAACAGAACATCATGCGCGACTACGAAACCATACCGGCAAAGGTCGTCAGCTCGTCGCTCGACAAGGCTAACAACTTCATCACCATAGATAAAGGCAGTGCCGACGGCGTGCGCAAGGACATGGGCGTGGTGTGCGGACAGGGCATCGTGGGCATCGTCTATCTATGCAACGAACACTACTCGGTGGTTATCCCTGTGCTCAATGAGCAGTCGAACATCAGCTGCACCATACGCGGACGTGGCTACTTCGGCTACCTGCGCTGGCATGGTGGTTCGCCCGAAACGGCATACGTAGAGGACATACCACGCCATGCACACTTCCGACTGGGCGACTTCATCGTGACATCGGGCTACTCCTCGGTGTTTCCACCGGGCATCATCGTCGGACGCATCAAACATGTGTACAACTCCGAAAACGGACTCTCCTATCGTCTCAACATCGCTCTGTCGACCGATTTCTCACGTCTGCGCGACGTGAGCGTCATCAACGACCGAGAGATGGACAAGAAACTCGAATTACTGCGTGCTGCCGAAGACTCCATCAAGGCACGCCAATAAACATACAGAAGAAACAAATGAGCCTGAACTTCCTTAGAAACATAGTATTCATCATAGTGCTGCTGCTCGCACAGACGCTGCTACTCAACCATATCAGCGTCTTCGGATGCGCCACACCGCTACTCTATGTCTACTTCGCACTGACCGTGCAACGCGGCGAAGCGAAGTGGGCTACGCTGCTTTGGTGCTTCTTCATGGGTCTGTTGGTGGACATCTTCACCAACACACCAGGTGTAGCAGCTGCCTCAATGACGCTCGTGGGCTTCTTGCAACCCTACGTTGTCGAACTATTCGCGCCACGCGATAGTGCCGACGACCTCCGTCCGTCCCCCTTCACCTTCGGCTCAAGCAAATACACCAATTACACCATCATCCTCGTACTCATCTATTGCTTCACATTCTTCTCGCTCGAAGCCTTCAATCTGTATAACTGGGGACAATGGATTGCCTGCATCGTGGCAAGCACTATCATCACCATTGTATTGATTTTGGTGATAGAGTACTTCAGAAGTAAAAGATAGAGCACAGCAGAAACTGTAAGTAGAGAACATTATTAGTAGTAATCGGTAACATCAGTAGTAGGAAATGAGCAATTATAACCTTGAGAAACGGCGCTACGTAATCGCTTTTGTGGCAACGGCTATTGTCGTTGTCTACATCGTGCGTCTCTTCACGCTGCAGCTGCTTAGCGACGACTACAAGAAGAACGCCGACTCCAACGCCTTCCTCAAGAAAATCGAATACCCCTCGCGTGGTGCCATCTACGACCGCAACGGCAGACTGCTCGTGTACAACCAGCCGGCTTACGACATTATGGTCGTGATGAACGAAGCAAAGGGACGCATCGACACGCTTGAGTTTTGCCACGCGCTTGGCATCACGAAAGAGTTCTTCATAAAGCGCATGAACGACATTAAGGACTACTCGAAGAACCCTGGCTACTCGCGCTTCACGCAGCAGCTCTTTATGAGTCAGCTCCCTTCGGAGGAGTTCAGCTTCTTCCAAGAAAAGATATTCCGCTTCCCTGGCTTCTACGTGCAACAGCGCAGCATACGCCAATACCAATCGAAGGTGGGCGCGCATATCCTCGGCGACGTGGCTGAGGTGTCGCCCTACGACATTGAGGAGGATAGCTACTATCAGCCTGGCGACTACATCGGCAAACTCGGTGTGGAGAAGTCGTACGAGAAACAGTTGCGTGGCGAAAAAGGAGTGCAAATTCTGCTGCGCGACGCTCGCGGACGCATACAAGGCAAGTACATGGACGGCAAGTACGATCGCAAACCGATTGCCGGCAAAGACCTCACGCTCGCCATTGACGAGAAGCTACAAGCATTGGGCGAACGTCTCATGGAGGGCAAGATAGGCTCTATCGTGGCACTCGACCCTCGTACGGGCGAAGTGCTCTGCATGGTGTCGGCTCCGAGCTACGACCCACGTATCATGGTGGGACGTGCACGCGCTAAGAACCACCGCGCACTGGCTAAAGATGCATGGAAACCACTGCTCAACCGCTCCATAATGGGTATGTATCCGCCTGGCTCCACGTTCAAGACATCGCAGGCTCTTACGTACATGACTGAAGGCATCATTACGCCAGGCACAGCATTCCCCTGCAACCACGGCTTCTACTATCGCGGTCTACACGTAGGCTGCCACTCACATGCCGCTCCTATCGCTCTTGTCGATGCCATCAGCACCTCGTGCAACTCCTACTTCTGCTGGGGACTTTACTACATGATTGGCAACCGCTCTAAATACAAGACTCCGTATAACGCCATGAACACGTGGCGCGACTATATGGTGTCGATGGGCTTCGGCTACAAGTTGGGCATCGACCTGCCTGGCGAGAAGCGTGGCATGATTCCGAACGCCGACTATTACGACCGCAACTATCGTGGCTCGTGGAACGGTCTGACTATCATCTCTATATCTATCGGACAGGGCGAGGTGACGCTCACTCCGCTACAGATAGCCAACCTCGGTGCCACCATCGCCAACCGCGGCTACTACTACCGACCACACGTGGTGCGCAAGGTGCAAGGCGAACCGCTCGACACCATGTACACCCACCGTCACTACACAATGGCATCACGCCGAGCCTACGATTACGTGGTAGCAGGTATGCGCTCCTCAGCCATAAAGGGTACGTGTAAAGCTCTCTCACGACTGCCGTTCGAGGCATGTGGCAAGACGGGTACGGCGCAGAACCACGGACGCGACCACTCCGTGTTCATGGGCTTCGCACCGATGAACAACCCGAAGATAGCTATCGCCGTGTACGTAGAGAACGGCGGATGGGGTGCCGACTTCGGTGTACCTATCGGCGGACTGATGATGGAACAGTATCTTACGGGCAAGCTATCGCCTGCTGCCGAGGCGCAAGCCGATGCCATGCAGGCACGACGCATTGGCTACGGTCCGAGATTTTCTCAAAAGTAAAAAAGTAAAAGAGTAAAAAAGTAAAAAGCTTAGGAAGGCTTAAAGAGGCTTAGAAAGGCTTAGAAAAGGCTTAAAGAGGCTTAGAAAGGCTTATAAACTTAAAATAATGATAAACGACAAACCACAAAGCATTTGGTCGCAGGTCGACTGGCTGACCATTGGCCTGTACATAGCACTGATGCTCTTCGGATGGTTGAGCATCTGCGGTGCGAGCTACTCCTTCGGCGACAACAACCTGCTGTCGCTCGACACACGCTCGGGTATGCAGATTCTATGGATTGGCACGAGTATCTGTCTCGGTTTTGTCATACTGATGATGGACTCGCGCTTCTTCGACACGTTCTCGTTCATCATCTACGGTGTGCTGCTCCTGCTGCTCTTTGCCACCATCTTCAACCCTCACGACATCAAGGGCTCCCACTCGTGGCTCGTCATCGGTCCGCTACGCTTGCAGCCTGCCGAGTTCGGCAAGTTTGCAACCGCACTTGCGCTCGCCAAACTGATGAGCACTTACGGCTATAACATACAACGCTGGAAAGACTTTGCAGCGGCTTGCGCCGTGGTGCTCGTGCCCATGCTCTGCATCGTGGGTCAGCGTGAGACGGGCTCTGCACTCGTCTATCTCACATTCTTCCTCATGTTCTACCGCGAGGGAATGCCTGGCAGCATCCTCTTCACGGGCGTAGCAATGGTGCTCTACTTCGTTGTGGGCATTAAGTACGAAGGCATTATGCTCTTCGACACACCTACATCGGTGGGCAAGTTCGTGGTACTGCTGCTCGTACAACTGTTCGTAGCAGGCATGGTGTACAACTATGTACACAACCGCAAGCACACCAATACAATCATCGGCTATAGTCTGGTGCTCACCACTATAGCCATTCTCTTCGACGTGTACGTCATTCCGTTCGACGTGACGTGGGTGCAGCTCGGTATGTGTCTTGCGCTGTTCCTCTATCTCCTCTACCACGGACTGCGTACGCGCCTTCCGCAATACTTCTTTATACTGGCATTTGCCGTCGGTTCGGTGGTGTTCTTCTACTCTGCCGACTACGTGCTGAACAACGTGATGGAGCCTCATCAGCGTGTGCGCATCAACGTGTTGCTCGGACTCGACGAAGACCTTGCCGGTGCCGGCTACAACGTTCATCAGAGCGAGATAGCCATCGGTTCGGGCGGACTCAAAGGCAAAGGCTTCCTCAATGGCACACAGACCAAGCTGAAGTTCGTGCCCGAACAAGACACCGACTTCATCTTCTGCACCGTGGGCGAGGAGGAGGGTTTCATCGGTTCGGCTGGCGTACTGCTGCTGTTCCTCGTCCTCATACTCCGTCTGCTTGCGCTTGCCGAGCGACAACCCTTCGCCTTCGGGCGCATATACGGCTACTGCGTGGCATCGGTGTTCCTCTTCCACGTGTTCATCAACGTGGGTATGGTGTTAGGCTTAACGCCTGTCATCGGTATCCCGCTACCATTCTTCAGCTACGGCGGATCGTCGCTATGGGGATTCACCATCCTGCTTTTCATATTCCTCAGTATAGACGCAAAACGCAATATGCTCAAGGCTTAGGTTACATTTTATTTATAAATATAATGTCAATGGTATCATAAATAAAGCGATATGCAAATCATTAGTTGGATTTACATATCGCTATTTATTTAATACTTAGTGTTGGTTATTTTTGTAGGCTGCGAAGCTTAGGATAATCTACACCCTCCTGAATAGTCCAGATCTTATCGAAGTCCCAACCCTGGAATGATGCTTGCTGCTTCATCTGCTTAGTGGTCAAAGCACCTGGTTTCCCAGAAATCTTTGTTTTCTCAGAATCGTAGTAACTGTTTGTATTAGATCCAATAGGATACACATAATTTATATCTGCACCAGATATCGTACCTGCGAAATAACAATTTTCAGCAGAACCTCCAATGCCATAAGCCTCTGAATAATACGAACCTTCAGTTTGTACGTTTGCGATGGAGTAGCAATTTTCAATATAGCATACATCATAATAACGACCCAATATACCTCCAACATAACCATCGGTTGCTATTATGTTACCTGAAGAAGCACATTGACTGATGATGCTTGAATAGTAACTATTATACCCAACAATACCTCCAACATATTTAGCTCCACTGATATCACCAGTTACCATACAGTTTTCAATCTTTCCACGGGATAAGTATCCGCAAATACCTCCAACACCACTTCCTCCAGTTATACCTTTCTTGCTTATGTTTACGAAAAGGTTTGATACACTTGCCATTTTATTATCATAGGAACCTTGGATGTTTGCAAATAGTCCTACATCCTCAATCGAACTTAAGCTTATCCAAAGACCCTTTATGGTGTGCTTTTTGCCATCGAACTTACCTGTAAAATTCTTAATTGGTGTCCAACCTGATGAGTTAGAATTAAGATAAGAAGAAAGGTCAATGTCTTTACTAAGCTCGAAGCAAGCACTTGGAAAATTGCGAACTTCGTCGAGTTGCGCTGCTGTAGCTATTATATAAGGATCTGTTTCTGTGCCATTACCTGCTTCAAACTTAGGATTGTCAGATTTCTTCTGCTTAACCGAAACACTCGTTGAACCTTCAGTGTTCTCAAATTCGATAATGCCACTTCTTTCAGCATTTATATAATTGGGGGTTGCAGTCACTTTGAAACCTTTATCCGCCGCTTTCACTTCACACCAGTCTGGCTTTGACTTTACTGTAACATTTGTCGGGTTTACAAATGTTAGTTCTTTTGTCAAATCTTCATCAGCGTCAAACTCTAAAGAACTTTCAGTGAACTTAGGAGCAAAGACAAATGGAGCCTGGCATTTTATGGTGTATCCAATAACACCGCCTGACGTTCCTGCAATCTCGCTTACAACATATAGTCGAGCATAAATATACTGCGTAGAACTATAATATTCTTTACATCTTACAACATATCCTTCACCAGGATTTACCGCAACAGAAGAATTCCATCCATCTTGTGGTATAGCGGTAACATTTCCCAATCCTTTCATCTTACCCAATGAAACGAATGAGTAACTATAACCATGTCCAACAAAATTATATGCACTATTGATCTGTATAGTACCAAAACCGTTTATATCGACCCTCTTATTCTCGTCATCTCCAATCATTATATTCAGAGTAACTGTTCCCTTAGGGTCAGGTATGTTCTTGTCAGGATTGATCACTACGCCACCATTATCATTTTCAGCATCATCGTCTTTGCTACAAGACGAGAAGAAAAGCGCACCGAATGCGACACACAATAGAAATAAGTACTTGTTAAAGAGTTTAGTCATAATAAAAAATAAAAAGCGTGTAACCGTCTGCAACTTGTTTTGTATCTGGTTACCGCCAAGTGACCTACTCTACAACAAGCACGAGACAGTTCACGCCTATGGCATGAACCTTTCATCTGCTTGTTCTCGTAGAGTGAATATTGGCGGTATTCGATACAAAAGAACAAGAGCTAAAAGCTCAATATTTTAAAAGTTAAAGAACGGAAACACAGAGTTTGATAATACAAGGAATTAATCCTTAGTTGTTAAATCTCTGTCGTGGCAATGATTCTAAACCACTAACCACTTACCGTTTTAGTTTGTTTGTTTTCTTTTTCTTGTTTCTGTTAATATTAATGTTAGACAATGTTATGTTTAAACAGCTGAGATAGACTCAGATTTGGTTACAAATTTAGTATGTTTTTAGGATATAAGCAAATTTGTATGGCACAAAATGTTGTTTAGCACTACATTTTAAGCATTCCTATGTAAATAACTTTCACTGCCACCGTATCGCCTATATGAGTTATCAAGTATCTTGTCTACTCGAAGTAGAAGCTAAGCACTACCATCTTTGTACGTGCTTCCTTCACGCCATACGTGTACTTGAGCAGACTCTTGTCGCGCAGCTCCTTGGCGTGCTTTGTGTCGAGGGCGTTGCCTAAGCCGTAGACGAACTTCAGCTCTGGGCGCAGCTTGAAGTAGGGCAGATAGAAGTCGCAGCCCACGCCAAACTCCAGCGAGAGCGACGTGCGTTTCAGTTTCAGAGCGTCGGTGCTCTTGCCCGTGAGGTTGATCATCGGCGATACGCCTGCCATGAGATACGGGCGGTGGTTGTTGAAGCGTGGCGCAGCGAAGATGATGTCGCCAGCCACAGCGATGTAAGCGGTCTTCATATCCTGGCGTTTCTCTTCGGGCTTACCACTCGCGCTTAGGTTCTTCAGGTCTTGGAACACTATGTGGCGCGTGCCGAAGTACATCATCGGTGCCACGCGCAACTGTAAATGTGTGGACAGACGTAGCTCGCCAAGCACTCCGACATTGATGCCGGGGTCCCAGCGACTTTGGTCGGCGGTGACGAGTGTCTCCTGCGTACCGTCCTCAGTGGTGATGGTCATCGGACCCGCCATACGCACCTCCATGTCCTGCACGTGCGTACCCACGACCACGCCGAAGTGGAATGGACGCAAGTCGGTGTACGGGCGGTTCTGCACGGTGCGCTCTTGTGCTGAGGCAGCGAGGCTGACGATACACATTATTATAATATATATGTATTTTCTCATCTATGGGTTGTTTCTATTCTTTCAATAGCTTTATGCCGACATCGCAGATACCGGGCAGTATCTCGCGCTTCATGTCGTGGCGCACCACTACGTGCAGCGAGTCGCCTTCCTGCAACTGCAGTTGGCGCACCTCAAACTGATACTGTCTGTAGCCTATGCCGTCGCCGAGCACTTTGCCTTGTTCGTCGGTGAGCTCGCAGCATATGGTGTCGACAAGGACACGATGCGCTGGCATTATCTCTTGCTCCACAATCAGCGTGAGCGACGTGAACGGATAGCTATCCGTAGTGCGCACACCGAGCAGAGCGCGATAGGTGGCTGCCTCCTTCAACGGGCGGATGGCGAACGTAATGGTGTCGTTCTTCTCCCACCCAGAGAGGGCGGTGCTCTCGTATCGGTCGTAGATGGTGCGATGGTCGCACGCCGTTAGCAGCATGGCGACCAGCGCAAGGGTCATTGCGGCTATCCGTAAGCTTATTGCTCTTTTCATAGCCACAATTCTAATGAGCATCCTTAGGGGGTGCAGCTGTCTCAGCTGCACCAGCCGAGCTGTTGGTGCTACTCTTTTGTTGGTGCACTTTAGGGGGTGCAGCTGTCTCAGCTGCACCGACAGAGTTGTTGGTGTTACCATTTGGTTGGTGCACTTGAGACAAGTGCACCCCCTGAGCAGCTGTCTCAGCTGCACCGACAGAGTTGTTGGTGCTACTCTTTGGTTGGTGCACTTGAGACAAGTGCACCCCCTGAGCAGCTGTCTCAGCTGCACCGACAGAGCTGTCGGTGCTATTCTTTGGTTGGTGCACTTGAGACAAGTGCACCCCCTGGGTGGGTTCGCCTTCAGGACGGTTGTTGCGACGCTGCTGATTGTTACGACGCTGACCTTCGCCTTTCTTCGGTGCAGTTGAGACAACTGCACCCCCTTCGCCTTTTCTCGGTGCAGTTGAGACAACTGCACCCCCTTCGCCTTTCTTCGGTGCAGTTGAGACAACTGCACCCCCTTCGCCCTTTCTCGGTGCAGTTGAGACGGGTGCACCTCCTTGGCGCTTTGCGGGTTTCTTCTTGCGCTTGCGTGCCTTGTCGAAGCGACTGATGTCGGCATCGGCGAGCAGGTCGCGAGGGCGTGTGTCCTGCTTCACCGTTCCGTCCTCGGTGAGCGACTCGGGCTTCTCGCCGCGCTTGTTCATCTCGATGATGGCACGGGCGCGCTCGGCTGTAATCTCCTCGAGGTTGGCAGCTATGCCCTTGTCGGTTGAGTAGACAACGGTGCCGGCGAGGATGTCAGACTTGAAGAGGTAGTAGTCGCTGTCGAGAGTCTGCAGCACTATGTCGCGTGCCGGCATCTTACGGCTTGCCTCCACGTAGTCGTCCACCTCGTAGTTGAGGCAGCACTTCAGCTTGGCGCACATGCCGGCAAGCTTCTGCGGATTGAGCGATATGTCCTGTATGCGTGCAGCGTTGGTGCTGACGCTCACGAAGTTCTTCATCCATGTGGCGCAGCAGAGCTCTCTGCCGCAGGGACCCGTACCGCCTATGCGTCCTGCCTCCTGGCGTGCGCCGATCTGCTTCATCTCGATGCGTACGTGGAAGGTGTCGGCAAGCACCTTGATGAGCTGACGGAAGTCGACGCGCTCGTCGGCGATGTAGTAGAATATCGCCTTGTTGCCGTCGCCCTGATACTCTACGTCGCCAATCTTCATCTGCAGACCGAGATCCTTGGCTATCTGGCGGCTCTGTATCATCGTGCCGTGTTCGCGGCTCTTTGCTTCGTTGTACTTGTCGATGTCCACGGGTTTGGCTATGCGGTAGACGCGCTTGATGTCGTCAGCCGACTTGAGGTTGGCTTTCTTCAGCTGCAGCTTCACCAGTCTGCCGGTGAGCGTAACGGTGCCTATGTCGTGACCTGGGCTTGCCTCTACCGCCACGATGTCGCCCTTGTGCAGGTCGATATTGTTGACGTTGTGGTAGTAACCTTTGCGCGTGTTCTTGAACTGCACCTCCACGAGGTCGGTGTCCTCGTCGTTGCCCGGTACGTCGTACAGCCAGTCGTAGGTGTTCAGCTGCATGTTCTGTCGTCCGCAAGCGTAGTGGTGCAATCCGCGGTCGGTGTCGCGCGTTATCTTGAATTGCATATCTTTGAAATCCTTCATTGCGATTTATGCTTGTTGTTTACGTGTTATGAGTATAATTGTTTGTAATGCTATGTCGAAGAACACCATCTTGGCGTTGGCGTTCTGTGATATGTCGCGCAGTGCACGCTCGAAGAGTTCGTTCAGCTCCATCACGTTGCGCTCGTTGATGAATGGTGCGAAGCGTGTGCAGAACTGCTCTTCATTCGCTGTCATATAGTTGAGCTCGGGGTTGCGGAAGTTGTACATGAAGCTCTCGCGCACCATGCGGTTGAAGTAGACAATCATGCGCTTCTGCTTCTCGCGTCCGAAGGCGGCTACGCTCTCGCTCCACTTCTTCAGCTCCTTCACCTTCTTGCTGTAGGCGTAGCGCATGAGCATGGCGAAGAGGTCGAAGAAGAGGCTTGCCTCGTTGCCGGCGCGCAGCGAGTCGAGGGCTGCGGTCCACGAGCCGTTGGCTATGCGTGCTATGCGGTGCGCTGTGTCGGTGTCGATGCCGCGACGCTCGGTGAGTGCCTGCTCTATGGCTTCGTCGCTGATACGCTTGAAGTCGAAACGCTGTGTGCGACTGCGTATTGTCTCGAGCAACTTCTCGGGTTCCTCGCTGACGAGGATGAACACGGTCTGCTGCGGTGGCTCCTCGAGCAACTTGAGTATCTTGTTAGCCGAGGTGACATTCATGCGCTCGGGCAGCCACATCACGCACACCTTGTATCCGCCCTGCGACGCTTTTATGCTCAAGCGGCGCGAGAGGCGGTCGCTCTCGGCTCCGGTGATGATGGCTTGCTGGTTCTCTGCGCCCATGGCGTCCATCCACTGCTCTATGCTGAAGTAGGCACCGTCGCTGAGCAGCTCGCGCCACTCCTGGGCGTAGTCGTCGCTCACGGGCTGATGGTCGGAACCCATCGTGGGCTTCTTTATCGTGGGGAAGCTGAAGTGGAGGTCGGGGTGCTGCCACTGGCGCAGCAGCTGACTGTCGCCCAACAGACGCGAGGCGAACGCAAGGGCAAGGGCTTTCTTGCCGCAGCCCATCGGACCGCAGAACAGCATGGCGTGGGGCACTCGGTGCTCCTCTATGAGTTTGACGAGCGACTGTTTCGCCTCGTCCTGACCTATTACTTCTTCAAATGTCATTTGCGCTATTGCGAGTTTTGAATTTTGAACTACAACAGTCTCCTTGCCACTTCTCTTACGGAGTCGACAGCCGAGACGGTGTAGAAATGTATGTTGTTCACTCCAGCCTTGTAGAGCTGGCGACACTGCTCGGTCGACCACTCTATGCCGAGCTGGCGGGCGTCGTCGTCGGTCTTGCACTTCAGTGCCTCCACTGCCAGCTCCTGCGGGAAGTCGCAGCGGAACACGCGCGGCACTACCGTCAGCTGCGAGAGCTTTGCAAGCGGCTTGATGCCCGGCACGATCGGTATGGTGATGCCCATCTGGCGTGCCTTCTCCACGAAGCGGAAGTACTTCTGGTTATCGTAGAACAGCTGCGTGACGGCGTAGTCGGCACCCATGTCTTGTTTCATCTTCAGATACTTCAGGTCGAGGTCCATGTTCAGTGCCTCCTCGTGCTTCTCGGGGTAGCACGCCACACCGTAGTGGAACTTCTTGCCGGGGTTCTTTATCGGCGTACCGTCGTTGAAGAAGCCGTCGTTGAAGCGGTTCACCTGCTCAATGAGGTCGGTGGTGTGGGCGTGTCCGCCAGGGGTGGGCACAAACTGGCTGTCGTCGCGTGCCTTGTCGCCACGCAGCAGCAGCACGTTCTCGATGCCGAGGAACTGCAAGTCGATCAGCTCGTACTCGATGGCATCGGCTGTGGCACCGCTGCATATCACGTGCGGTATGACCGGCACACCGAACTTGTTCTGTATGGCAGCCGCTATGGCCACCGTGCCCGGACGACGGCGTACACGAAGGCGCTCGTACTGGCCGTTGTCGAGCTCGCGATAGACGAACTCGCTGTGATGTGTGGTGATATTGATGTACGCCGGATCGAAATCGCGGAACTTCTCTATCGTAGAGAACAGACGCTCTGTTCCTGTGCCTTTCAACGGTGGTAACACCTCGAACGAGAAGTGCTTCTCGCCACCACCGGAGGTGAGTATATCTGAAATATTCATCTTATTATCCTTTCGTATCTTATTTACCACTACAAAGTTACGGAAAATCTTACATAAATTTGCTATTTTGATTAATAATTAATACATTTGCTTGTAAATCTAAATAACAAATAGGAGGGCATGGCATCCCTGCCATACCCACGCACCCTTTATAAAATGAATATGAACTTACATACAACCCTCGTTTCGAGCGCATTTTTCGCGTTCTGCTTAGCTGCCAGCAATGCCGCTGCGGCTAACAATTCAGCATCTCACCCCATCACCATCTCAACATCTCAACACCTCAACACCTCACCATCTCAACACCTCACCATCTCACCATCCCAACACCTCAACACCTCACCATCTCAACACCTCACCATCTCAACATCCACTCTCACCACAAAGCGCCCTGCGCCCGCTGAACGTCTCTTCGTGTCGGACGCGGTGGAGAAGAAGATTCGCGAGATAAAGAAGCGCATCAAGGAGAACGCCTACTTAGCGTGGATGTTCGAGAACTGCTTCCCAAACACGCTCGACACCACCGTCCACTTCACCGATGCCGAGGACGGCAAGGAGGACACCTTCGTCTACACGGGCGACATACACGCCATGTGGCTGCGCGACTCGGCAGCGCAGGTGTGGTCCTACGTACAGCTTGCCAAGGGCGACCGCAAGTTGCAGAAGATGCTACGCGGTGTGATACGCCGCCAGCTGAAGTGCATCAACATCGACCCCTACGCCAACGCGTTCAACCGCGAGCCAGAACCGAACGGCATGTGGGCTAACGACATGACCGACATGAAGCCCGAGCTGCACGAGCGCAAGTACGAGATCGACTCGCTCTGCTACCCCATACGCCTCGCCTACCACTACTGGCAGGTGACGGGCGACGCGTCGGTGTTCGGCGACGAGTGGCTGCAGGCGGTGCGCAACATACTGCGCGTGTTCCGCGAGCAGCAGCGCAAGCAGGGGCTCGGTACCTATCGCTTCCAACGCGAGACGGAGGACCAGCTCGACACCGTATGCAACCACGGCTGGGGCAACCCCGTGAAGCCCTGCGGACTCATCGCCTCCGTCTTCCGCCCCTCCGACGACGCCTCGACGTTCCTCTTCATCGTGCCGTCTAACTTCATGGCGGTCAGCTCGCTGCGTAAGGCGGCGGAGATACTCAGCAAGGTGAACGCCGACGCAACGCTCGCTGCCGACTGCACGGCGCTTGCCGACGAGGTGAGCACGGCTCTCAAGCAGTACGCCGTGGTCGACCATCCGAAGTATGGCAAGATTTACGCCTACGAGGTGGACGGCTTCGGCAACCGCTTCCTCATGGACGACGCCAACGTGCCGTCGCTGCTCGCCCTGCCCTATTTAGGCGATGTGGACGTGAACGACCCCATATATCAGAACACGCGCCGCTTCGTATGGAGCGACGACAACCCCTACTTCTTCCGCGGCAAGGCGGGCGAAGGCATCGGTGGTCCGCACGTGGGCTACGACATGGCGTGGCCTATGTCGATAATGATGCGTGCCTTCACGAGCACCGACGATGCCGAGATAGCGGAGTGTCTGCGTATGTTGCAGCGCACTGATGCCGGCACGGGGTTCATCCACGAGTCGTTCAACGTGGACGACGCGCAGAAATTCACGCGCGAGTGGTTCGCATGGCAGAACACGCTCTTCGGCGAGCTCATCATAAAGCTCGTAGACGAGGGCAAGACGGAGCTGCTGGTGGGGGCACGCAGGTAGCTTCAGTGGGTGCACTTGTCTCCGCTCGGCTTTGCCGCTTGCCAGAGTAAGAAGTGCACCAACCGAGCAAACTGTGCACCTTCAGGGGGTGCACTTGTCTCAAGTGCACCAACCGAGCAAGCGGTGCCTCAGCATATCACAACCTAAACCAACAACACTAATAACGCTATCTGCTACGTTGGTGCACTTGAGACAAGTGCACCCCCTGAAAAGCCCTTGAAACAAGCAGATGTAACTTGAGACAAGTGCACCCCCTGAAAAGCCCCTCAAATTTCTTTCCTCACCCCCGTAACTTGCACACGACATTTTGACCACACCACTCCAACCGAAACTTGCATTCTGGAGATTTTACGAGCTCAATTTCCGCTTCTACACACTAAAAATCCACCTCAAAAACACAAAATTCGATGGTTTTCACAGCACAAGCGGCACTTTTTCACAGCGTAAGTGGCACTTTCACACGGCGAAAGTGCCACTTCTACCCAGTACTCGTGGGGGTAGTACTCCAGTTTTGCAGCGGTAGTACTCAGCGGAAGTGGCACAAAAGCTGCACACTTTCGTATGCACAGCCTCAACAAACTAAATATCAACCGCTTACCATTGCACACTTTTCACCTCTCAAAACTCGCAAAAAACCAACCAAAGGTTTTCCTTTTCATTTTTCGGGCACTCCTGAGCGGTAAAAATGACAAATATCGTACCTGTGCAAACTGTATGCCATAGATTTTCCAAAGCAAAGGTTTTGCTTATTGAAGCAAAATCTATACATTTGCACTCGCAATACTTTAAACAATCAGCTTATGAAAGATGTACTGAAGAAAATGTTTGTCGCCATGCTGCTCTGCCTAATGCAGACCGCCGTATGTACTGCCGACACGTTCAAGGGAAAGATTGTGAACGCCGAGACGGGCGAGATTCTCATCGGAGCAACGGTGCGCAGCGAGATAAACCCACAGCCGGGTTGGTCGATGCAGAACTCCGCGGAGACCGACAGCACGGGCTGCTTCACGCTCGACTCCGAATGGGAGGGACGCATCATGATCACGTTCAGTATGATCGGCTACAAGAACTCGCGCAAGGTGGACTATGCGTACGGACACGAGGTGAAAGACACCACCGACCTTGGCACCATCAGGCTGCAGCCTACGGCGCTCATGCTGCAGGAGGTGGAGGTGAAGGCGAAGGTGCCGCGCATCACCATGCGTGGCGACACCATCGTGTTCAACCCCGAGGCGTTCAAGCTGAAGGAGGGCGCGCGCCTCGACGAGCTTATCAAGAAACTGCCGGGCGTGCAGCGTCGCGACGGCAAGCTCTTCTGGAATGACAAGCCCATACGCCTGATGATGAACGGCAAGGACATGTTCGGCGGCGACCAAATCTTAGAGCAGCTGCCGGCTGACGTGGCTGACAAGCTGAAGGTGTACGACCGCAAGTCGGAGCTGGCACGCCACACGGGCAACGACGATGGCGATGAGGACCATGTGCTTGACATCCAGGTGAAGCCGGGCTTCCTCGACAAGTGGTACGGCGACATCGAGGCTCAATACCAGACCAAGAAACGCTACAGCGGAGCTATCACCGCAAGCCGACTGAGCGACCAAGACCCGCACATGATATACGCCCAGGCTAACAACGCCAACCGCTACGTAGACAAGACGATTGGCTCTACCATGAACCGCAACATCGACGGCGACGGCAAGAGCCAGTACGGCTCGTACAACTACCAGCACAACTGGCAGACAAAGGGCACGCAGCAATACACAAGCAACCGCTTCAACATAAGCGCCAACATGGGACACAGCGACGGATGGAACAGCGGAAAGGCGTCGACCGAGACGTTCTTCCCGAACCAGGAGCACACGTTCGGCGTGAAAGACACCTACCGCTACAAACACAACCTCAAGCCGCAACTGGAGGCTAAGCTCTTCGCCTACACCGACTCTGCCAACACCATCGACGTGAAGGTGAAAGCCTCATACGAGAAGGCTCGCAAATCGTACGAGGAGAAGTCGGCTTCGTACGGCTACCAGCCCGACCAGTTTGCCTACCACTCGCTGAAGGAGGCGCTCGACGCAAAGCCCGGCGACGCGCTCTACGACCGACTCATCACACGCGACAGCGAGTACGAGTCGACCGAACTGCAGCAACGCGGACTCAACATCTCGTACATCTGGAAGCACTTCATCGGTAAGAAGGGTTCGTTCATGCTGGGGGGCTACACCAACCTGAGCGGAACGAACGAGGACACGCACACCAACCACGACGTGGAGTTTCTGCGCGAACAGCGCAACGAGAAGCTGTGGCAGTTCTACGACCGCAGCGAACACAATCTGAATACGCAGTTCGGCGCTTCGTTCGACTACTGGCTCGGCAAGAAGGTTTACTTCAACGTATTCGACAACGTGAGATTAAGCCGCACACGCACCGCACGCAACTTCTTCAGCGACACCGACGAGCAGAACGTAGCTAACGGCACGCCGACAACGGCAGACCCTGCGAACACAACGCGCAGACTGACGCACAAATGGACGAACGAGCTGACCGTGAAGTCGACCATCACGCCGGTGAAGGCGCTGATGATAATGCCGAAGTTCAGCTGGAACTACTGTCGCGAGAAGGCCAACTTCCACTACGGACCGCTGGACACCACAGCCGTGCGCACAAGCAACACGTACGAGCCGTCTATCTTCCTGAAGTGGAAGATGAGCCGCGTGCGCAACATGGACATCGCCTTCGCATACAACACCACCGTGCCCGACCTCGTGAGCACGCTCGGCTACCGCAACACCATCGACCCGCTGCATATATACATGGGCAACCCGCTGCTGCGCAACTCGCACAGTCATACCACTACGTACAACTACCACCGCATGTGGCTGCGCAAGCAGATTGTGCTGGGCTTTACCGCTTCGTACAACAAGGACATCAACCCCCAAGCTACGCTCTACAGCTACAACTCGGCTACCGGCATCTACACGTCGAAACCGATGAACGTGAAGGGCGGCGACATGTGGAACTTTGGTCTCAACTACGACCAGGGCATCGGCTTCTACTTCCGACTGATGAACAAGTTCGCGCTGGAGACAGAAAAGTCGTACGGCTTCCTCACCATCGTCGATAACAACGCTGCCGACGCTCAGCCCGAACTGAACAAGCAGAAGCGACTGGGCATAAACAACGACTTCGAGTTCTCGTACGAGACCGAGAAGCTGCAGCTCACGCTCTTCGACCGTCTGGAGAGCAACCGCTACCGCTACGACGACGCTTCGTACAACACCACGCCACTCTTCAACAGCGTGGGCATAAGTGCCAACCTGCATCTCGCTCCGTTCGAGGTGTTCGTGCAGCTGTCTGACGACTATTGTTCGGGCTACGCCACATCGGCTATGAACGGACACAAGCTCAAGTCGATGGCATCCGTCAGCTGGAGCTTCTGCAAGAACAAGTGTATGCTGCGCCTGTTTGCCGACGACATCTTCAACAAGGACATCTGGTACGAAAGCGAATATTCAGCCTTCCAACGTCAGGAATACTCCACAAACTATATACACCACTATCTGAACCTGAGCTTCAGATACAGACTCGATGCAAAGGCGAAAAATGGCAAATCGACAACAATGGGCAGAAGAAGATAAACTGTCAGTACTGTAGGAGGGTATGGCATCTTGCCATACCCACGCAACCTGTAGGAGAGTACGGTATCCTTGCCATACCCACGCAACCTGTAGGAGAGTACGGTGTCCTTGCCATACCCACGCAACCTGTAGGAGAGTACGGCATCCTTGCCATACCCACGCAACCTATAGGAGAGTACGACGTTCCTCCACGCAACCTACTGACAACAAATCATAATGGCAATTCTACTTGCGGAACCTCTTCGACACAGCCGAATAGCCGCAACGCTGGCAGAGCGGTTCAACAGCGGTATGACTGGTGAAGCCGTCGTACAGAGCACGTGCTCGTGGCGAGGCGAGAATGTCTGCAAGGCTCTGACGGAACAGATTGCCAAGCGCGATGTCACCGTTATGGTCGAGACAGCACGGCACAACAGTACCGTCGACGAGCACACCAATCTGATTGCGCAAGGCGTAGCAGAACACCTCCTGCTCGTCGTAAGTGGCGTGCTGAAGGTCGGGCCACTCGAACATGTTATCGTTCTCGATGTACAGCTTGTCGGCAAGTCGCCAGCCGTCGTGACGCTCCGTCCAAGGGCGCGGCACATGAAGCGCAAGCAGATTGAGAATATCGTCGTTCTGCCGGTTGTGTCCGCCCTCGTTCCATAGGCGCAGCACGACGACACAGCCGCGGCGGGCAGCCTCTAACGAGAAAGCCATCACCTCGTTTACGTATCCGGCAAGATTCTCCTTCGCGTTGCCCTCGTGCGAGTGGAGCGAAATCTGAATCTTATGAGGCAGAGCGTCCAAAAGGTCTGGGCGTCGCGAGAGCAGAGTGCCATTAGTGGTGATAATGGGTACAAAACCTTTGTGGCGAGCCATCAGCACAAACTGCGGCAGCAGCGGATGGAGGAACGGTTCGCCCATCAGATGGAAATACAGAAACTTCACCTTGCCCTCAAGTCGCGAGGTCAAAGCGTCGAATTCGTCCAACGTCAGCGTGTGCTTCGCCCTCTCGGTCTTCGGGCAGAACACACAGCTGAGATTACACACATTAGTTATTTCGAGATAGCATCTTGTTATCATATCGGTAGTTAGCTACGTTGCATCATCTAAGCATTTCTAAAGTACTGTCACACATTTTCCCTTCGTAATACTTATCAAGAACCTTACGGAACAGCCCTTCGCCCGTAGCTGTCCAAAACAAAGTCATCGACGACCTCAGTTTCATTGCGTCTACTTCTCCAAAGATTTGTCTTGCCGACAAACCGTCCAACATAAGCAGAGCCTCCGTTATCTCTCGCAATCTGTCTCCGAGCACGGGGTGCAGCCAGTAAGCACGAGCCTCATCAGCACCAGCAATACCATAATAGTCAGCATTATAACTGTGCCCCAGCCCCTTCAATTGAGGAAAAACGAACCACATCCAATGGCTCCTTTTTCGCCCGTTTCGAATCTCCTCAAGAGCCGTCTTATATTGTGAATAAGAATCCTGAGCTGCAAGAAATCGCGACAAGTGGTATGTATCCATATCATTCATAATATTAAAAGAGTTGCACCATTATAACGCAGCTCCATATAAAACAATATTATTTCTTCATCAACATTTGTATTTTCCATCAAAGTTAGCACAAATTTATAATATACAAACAAGATTAGCCACAAAAGTTAATCGTAACCCACCACAAAAGTTAATCGCAAACTACCGCAAAAGTTAGTTGTAAAACACCACAATTCATAGTACTCAACATCCACAACTATTAGTTAAATGCTTTTATGACACAATCCATATATTACTTATTCTTTTTCAGAATGTCTATCCTTGAAAGTCAAACTCACTTTACCTCCTCGAAAACAAACCATACTGATAATCAGCGATTTAGCTTTTGTTGGTACAAATATGGATGCTAAATTATGAGATTGAAACAAGCAAAAACAAGTCAA
>OLFV01001074.1_pt1 | contig 28423 bp, 36 predicted proteins | sample 1605551 | NCBI WGS metagenome assembly OLFV01 (sample SAMEA3888922, study PRJEB22519) | human gut metagenome | biome: human gut; feature: human-associated habitat; material: faeces | place: Denmark | collected 2011 | reverse complement strand
AGACGCAGAATATGATGCTTCCAACATCAAGACTGTAGTGGATGCAAATGGAGATCTGGTCATTGGATTGGACAAGAATCTGAAAGCAGATACGGTTACCGTGGGCGGCCAGGGCAAAGACGGCGCTGATGGCATCAATGGGGCTATCGGTGTAAAAGGTGCTGATGGCAAAGATGGGGTTACCATTTCTTCTATAGGCAAAGACGGAACCAATGGTACCGATGGTCATATTGGCATCAATGGCAAGGATGGTGCTTCTGCTGACATCCATGTTGTAAAAGGTGTGAATGGAGTAGACGGCACGGATGGCTATAATGGCACAGATGGTATTGATCGGATCGTCTATGAAGATCACAATGGGAATACCCAGACGGTCGCCACTATGAACGATGGAATGAAGTATGGCGGTGACGTAGGGAATGTAATCAGTAAAAAACTCAATGGGCAAGTAAATGTCGTTGGGGGCATTAAGGATTCTTCTCAACTGTCAACGGAAGACAATATCGGAGTGGTATCTGATGGCAGTGATAACCTGAAAGTGCGGCTTTCAAAGGATTTGAAAGGACTGGATTCGGTTACCACGAAGACTGTTACAGCAGACACTGGGAATATCACGACGGTAAATGCCAGCACTGTCAACGTTGGAGACACCACCATAACCACAGGAGGGGTGACAATCCAAAACGGTTCCGCAGGTCAGGATGTTACGCTCAATAAAGATGGGTTGAATAATGGTGGAAATAAGATCACTAACGTAGCTCCTGGAGATATTTCATCGACCAGTACGGATGCCGTAAATGGAAGCCAGCTGTATCGTGCGGAAAATCGGATCAGCCGATTGGGAGATCGGGTGAACCGTGTTGGGGCAGGTGCCGCAGCTCTGGCAGGATTGCATCCTTTGGATTTCGATCCAGATGACAAATGGGATTTTGCTGCAGGGTATGGGAATTATAAAGATGCTCATGCAGTCGCTATCGGAGCGTATTATCGTCCTAACGAAGATACGATGTTCAGTGTGGGCGGTTCCTTTAGCGGAGGCGAAAATATGGTGAATGTAGGAGTCAGTTGGAAATTTGGACAAAAGAACCATATCTCTCGCTCTAGAGTGTCCATGGCCAAGGACATGCTGGCCATGAAAAACCAAATCGAAACACTCACGAAAAAATTAGCCGCTTATGAATCAGGCCAGCCTGCCAAGGCGATCCCTGCGTCTACGCACAGCATGAACTTCCCTGATGTACCAGAGAACCACTGGGCTTACCAATATGTGAAGACATTGGCCGAAAAAGGCTACTTGGAGGGATATCCGGACGGAGAATTTAAGGGAGATCGTTCTATGACTCGCTATGAGTATGCTGCGATCATCTACCGGGCTTTACAGAATGGGGCACCTTCTGATGGAAATATGGCCCGGTCGGTGGATGAATTTGGACCTGAACTGGTCAAAGTTCAAAATATTGACCGGTTCCGTGTGGATCGTATTTCTGGTAAGGATAATGACCGTCATAAGGTAGAACGTGTCCGTATCAATGATAAGGACGATAAAAACAGAGGTGAATTCCGGGATGTGTATGGATCCCATATCCAGAAATCATAAAGGCATGTAGGATAAGTTATGAAATTGGGGCAATGCTTGATTTCGTTGCCCCAATTCTCTATTCAATTGTATTTGGGAGGGAACCCTATGAAAAAGTACATTTCAGAGTTCATTGGTACGTTTGTCTTGGTCGTGTTTGCTTGTGGCACAGCGGCTGTCTCGGGAGCTAAAGTCTTGAATGGAATGTTCATGCCTGCGTATTTTGCAACGGCTTTTGCCTTTGGCCTTTCTATTGTGGCAATGGCCTATTCCATTGGTGATGTTTCTGGCTGCCATGTAAATCCAGCAGTATCTCTTGGTGTATTTCTTTCAGGGAGGATGAGTGGACGAGACTTTATCGGATATGTAATTGCTCAGTTTTTAGGGGCTATTATCGGGGCCGTAGTCCTTTTTGCGTTGATTGGTACGAAAGGGAATTTAGGCTCTAATGGGCTCTACTTAAATGATGTTGGGGCATCTTTAACCGTAGAAGTCATTCTGACTTTTGTCTTTGTTTTAGCGGTGCTGGGTGTTACTTCAAACGTTGAAAATAATGTAGTTGCTGGATTGGTCATCGGGTTATCGTTGACATTAGTCCATTTATTGGGCATTTATTTTACAGGAACTTCTGTAAATCCTGCACGGAGCTTTGGCCCGGCTATCTTGTGTGGAGATCCAGCCGCTTTATCTTGCGTATGGGTGTTCGTGGCAGGCCCGTTCATTGGTGGAGCTTTAGCAGCATATGTGTATAAATTTATTTCAAAATAAAAAAATTTGTAGATATACCATTGCTTATGTAATAAAAATAGTGGGACTTTATGGATGGGCATATCCATATTCTCCCACTGTTTCTAATTTAAACGACTGAATGAGAATGGCTTAGAATGGATACAGAAAACAACTCTTAGTAGTAGAAATATAGAGAAAAAATATTACTGATTGAAGTAATCATGGAATTCTATAGTGAATGTTCTTATGGGCAGAATCATCAGAAGGAGACATAGATGTTTACATTCATAAAAGAAATAAAACAAGCAATTAGTGAAGGGTTAGAAGAAGCCAAAGAAGAAATAAGGCGGGAAGAAGAGAAAAGGAAAAAAGAGGAAGATAAACAAAATGCAGAAAGGGAAAGAATTTATTCTGCACCGTTGAGCCTTGAAAAATTGGCGTTGGCATTCAGCTGCCCAATGAGAGAAATTTTAATTCCAGGGGATTCCATCCGTTTGTTTAAATTTTTCGCCCTTTCGGATGATGATAAAAATGCAGCTAGAATGGTACTGGAAAGAGATTTTGATATCCGGGACAGGGAAAGCTTTGCCAGGTCCGTGTTGGAATTTCAAGAGTTCGATGAGAAAAGCGTGTTCATCAGTTCGATTCTACTTTATCAGATCACTACTGCAGTTGATTTAAGATATGCTTCTTTGGAAGAGTATCGGGAGGAATGCAAACAGCTTATTCAGGAAATCGTAGAGCGTGATTCAGTGAATTCATGGGAGGAATTTTCAAAAGAATTTGTTGCTGGCGATGTCATTAATCATGCCATTGGAAAAAAGATAATTTCCAGAGCATCAAATAAACTTTTGCAAGAAAAAGATAGCCCGTGGACAAGATATCAGTGGGAAGACGTGGAAAACTTTTTTTGATTGATCAAATTAACTGTCTACGGATATAAATTCGTATGCCTGAACTATTAGCCGGCTAATAGTCTAATGGGGGGGAAGCATATATGATAGAAGATAGTCAAAATAGCTGTCTGTATGCGATGAGCATTCTTTTGCTACTGAATTTGATCATCATCATTTGGGACAGACAGGTCCAGGATAAAATACTCTATGTAATAAACGCTGTCTTAGCAGGAACTGAAATTACAACGTATTTCATTCTGGAATCTCTACCGCTAGGGTGGGGAGCAGACTATCCACACCTGGGCTTCCTTCCCTTTTTATGGGTAGGGTCTATTGTAGGGATTGTGTTGTTGTCTTATTTTATCTTATGGGACTTTTTTGACGCTCATCGCAAAACCTGGTGGGGAAAAACAGGGATGACATTTCTGATTTTGGCGCATATTGCCATTATAGCGGTCGGGTTATTCATCTTGTTTGGAGCGCTTTATTCACTGAAATGGGGATAAAGTTTACAGGAAAGAAATTAATTTAAATTGGGTAATTGTAAAGTAGGTGTTGATAATGAATACTGAAAACCAATGTCAATCTTAAAGATGAGGAAATCAAATCTAGAATCTACGTAAAATGATTATCGGCCTCTTTTCTTTTTAATTTTTTTAGCAAAACGAGAAATAGAAGAAATCAATTTGCAGAAGAAAACTGAATTATATGTAAAGCAAGGAGCGTTTAACGAGTGATTGAACATTTTTTTGATGGTCTCAAGCATCTTTGGGATATAGCAATTTTCAGATATGCAGTGTTTGCAAATATTTCAATTATAACGTTTGTATTTGTGCGCAGGTTGACAGCCGCCTATCACAGTCAAGGAAGTTTTTTTTCGCCATATCGTATTTATAAGGGGGAGTTTTGCATTCATAATGCCCTTTATTTAAGGCAAAGAAACATTCCGCTAAACGAGATAAAGCGTATAGAAGTACATTGTGCTCACGGAAGAGGCGGTAAAATATATATTTTGAATATTGAAAGGAAAAACGGCAAACCTACTGGTAGTGTTATATTTGGGAAATCCAAAAGAAATGATAGACTGTTAGAGAAGTTGGAAGAGGATGCTCAAAAGTATCACATTCAAATTTCTAAAGAAACATGGGATTTAAATTTGAGCTTGTGGGAAAAATGGAGAGAATGTGCGGTGCATGTGAATCTTGACCACCTTTGAGAAGGGGGGGGGCAAATTGGCGGAATATCTTTTGACAGGAATGGAATTTGCTTGGAATGACTATGTAAGCCGCTCCCTATTGATCCTTATTGTCTCTGTTTGCACTGTTCTTTTTCTACGCAGAGTATATGCAGTTCATCGCAGCGGCGGAGCGTTTTGGGCACCTTATTATATAGCCCGGGGCAATTTTTATATTCATTCGCCCCTATTTTTCGGCAAGAGAGTGATTCCTATGAACACAATACAAAGCATCAGATTCATCGGCTATTTTGGCAGAAGAATGGGATCCGGTCTAAGGTACACCATGTATATAGAACGAAAACGGGGTAAGACAATGACAGTCTTTTTTGGAAAGTCGAAGAGAATCGATAAATTGATGGAGAGGTTGAAAAAAGAAACCAAAAGCTACGGGATTAGGGTTACTACATATCGGAGGCCGCTATGACAGAAGAAGAACGAGTGAAAAAATGGAGCCGGGGAATTTCTGAAATGGATGAGCTGTCCATGGACGAGAAGAAAACAGTCTGTCATCAGGCAGCGGTGCAGATGGTAATTTTATGGGGCGCTATAGAGATAGTAGTTGTAGGCTTCCTCATTTGGGTGGCATTCCAGTATCCGGAAATTATACCCGGTTTCAAACGCATAAACGATCTGGTGAACAGCAACTTTGAACATAGCGGAACACGGGCTAAGCGCATAGGAGCTATCATAGTCAGCCTGCCTGCTCTTCTTCCCTTAATCGCAACGGTGTCGATTCCTATGATTGCAGTTTTTGTTGGATGCAGAAAGCACTTGGTCAGAAGGGCCGCGGGGAAGCTGTCTCATCAATGGCGCATGGAAACAGATTTGAAAATGACACGGGGGATTACCTTTGCGGATGTGAAACAGGGAATGGAGCTTTTACAGGATGATAAGATCCAGTATTTGATTATATCGCCGCCGTTTGAAGTAATGGATAGCCTTTTCATGCAGACTGCTCATGAAAAAGGAAACCTGTTTACTATAGAAGTAAGCAGGAGGGAAAATAACGGCAGTGTTATTTATGAACAAAAAGAGCAGACGAAAGAACAAGTGCTGCATGCTATACAGGGCTATATAAACAGAAAGATCGTTCCGGATACCGGTAACTGGAAAAAAATTGCCTCTTTTGAGAGCGTACCAAAGGAAGTATTGAAAAATGTGTATTGGATGTTCAATGAAATAATATATGTTTCGGCAAATACTTTTTCTCATGACGTGGTGGAATACATAGAAGATAATCATAAGAATTGGCATCCCGGAGAAATGGCTGTCGAGGCGGAAAAAATATATATTATTTTTGAAGCTTTTATTATTGGAAAGGAAGCGTTGCTTGCCAATGAATATGTTACGGACATTTCGACATTAGAGGAAAAATGCAAAATAGATGGATTGTTCCAGACCGATATTGCCGCACTTCTTTTTGCTGATAATGGAAAATACTTTACAAATGAAGAACTGCTGATGAAAATCCATAATCAGATGGCAGGAAAAAATCTGGGAGACCATGACTTTTTTGAAGGATTGGAAAAGAGCGACCCATTAGAGGGGATCCCCTGTTACTACGTTTTGCTTGGATCCTAAGGAATAGTAGATACTGCCAATTCTACAGCTAGCCTCGTAGAATTGGCAAAGACTGGAAAAAGAATGGTAGCCTTTTAAAGGCGCTGCATATCAATCAGGATCTGAACGGGCGTGGGGGAGGAGGTTTTATCATGAGCATTTACAATTGGATTCAAAAAACGATTTTTAATATCTATGAAGAATGGCATATGAAAAATCCGAATTATAACCGTAACGGTTTTCATATTGATGGCATTAACAATTCACTAAAGAATATGCGGGATGGATATATCATGTATACAGAGATATGTCCGCCGTATGCAGTGAGAGGCTGTACTTCTATGAAGGCTGTTGTCGGAAAAGGTAAGGATTTGGTGAATTTATATATGGAAATCTTTGGCAAAAGATACTGTGCCGCTGATTTGAGCTACGATGAGACAGTACAGATCATGAGATCCTTTGTGAAGGATTCGGTACTGCCGGAAAAAGAAAAATACATAGAAGTTTTGGAGAATGATAGCGAGAAGATCAAGAATTCATTTGCTCAATTATCGGAGCTGCTGATAGAGGATTCCAAACATACTGAGACATTTCTAAAAAGGGTAAAGCTGGAAAATATGGAGGATGTCGAAACCGCATGGGGTAAACTTTGTGAAGATCTATTATTTAGGGGAAAGGCAGCAAACCTTGATTGGAAAAGTGGAAAAGATATTTTCCTTCATGCCGTAAAGAAATTGAGTGCAGATTTAGATCTTGAAATTAATGAAACCGTAATGGATGAGAATGAAGACATTCCGAGATGGAGTAAAATACTTAATGCCCAATGGACCGATTATATTTTAGCGGCTATGGATATGGGCAGTGACGGATATGTGTTAATTGTTCTTGAAAAAGGGGCCTTTCATAAGGCAAAAGAATTGGCAAGGGGCCTTTTGCATCGGATAGCTGCTGCGGAAGAAATGTGAAAAAGAGGTTGTGACATTTTTTCGTTTTGCCATTCTCTTTCTGCCTTTATTTTGCTGCAGCTTGACAGATGAGATGTTGAAAATGGTTCGCTAATTCCCTTTCCTGGGTGTTTGCATCTGTTATGTCCAGAGGACAATTTATATTATCTTTCAAGACTTTGTTCCATTCCTTATGTCCTTCTCTATTGATGCGGAAGGTCATGAGGTAAACGGCTTTTTTTAAATCCTCCTGGCCGGAAGGCAGATAATAAAAGGCAATGTTCCGTAATCCCAATGTGCGTAAAAGGGCATCATCATTATGGGGGCGGTAGAGATGATATATTTGTTTACATAGGTTCGCGGCATCCTCTCCTGTTGTATCAGCATTGACAAAAACGAAATGATTGGCCTGAAACAGAGGTGTTTTATCCCCCATCCCTACCGTTCTCGTCAATTTGGAGGTCTGCAGTTCCTGGGCTTCAGCCTCCGTGGTTAGACGGATGTTTCGGGTAGCTGCGCTGGGGATGATGTTGGCATTGATATAGTGGCTATAGGCTGCAGCATAATTGAACAATGCATTGGTGGTACGCTGACCTCCCGGGAATGGCAGTGTAGGGCGCCGTACATTGGCTGTGCAGGTGAAAAAGATGTCATGGGCTTGGTCGTACAGGTGGTAGAGATTGCGCTGGAAGGGTTTTTCTTTCTCCACTGCTGTAGATTGGATGACAAGGTGGGGTTGAAGGGCAGCAAATTCTTTTTCTACCATGGAAACGACATCGGCGGGTGTATAGGGATCTCCTTGTTCCGTAGTCAATAAAAACGAACATCCCGAAAGCAGAAGGATACATACAGTGAATAGAGAAGATAAGGCCAATTGCAGGAAAGTATGCATAGGCAGCACCTCGTTTGAAAAATCTATTTTAGCAGTTACTTATTTTAATTATACAGTAATTTGATTCCGTAAGGTTATAGAAAGATCTATTTATCTTTTCTCCGTCGGGGATGGACTGCAGAATGGCATCGTTGCGCCGCCCAATGGACAAAAATATATCAAAGGATACAAGAGAAGAAGGAGTCAGCCATGTATGCGTATCAGATTTTCTGGATTGCCTTTGTGGTATCCACCCTCGCCATAAGTTTTGGAATTATTTTCTTTGCTTGGCGGTATCAGGTGCATAAGCGAGAAAAACTGGCGTCCTCTCATAAAAGCAGTGCCATCATCCGGCTGCGGACAAAATCATGGCAGGGATTTAATTGTGCTTCTTCCGTACAGATTCTTACTGTGGATGGGAAGAAGGCAAAATCGTTTCTTTATAGGTGGCCATGGAAACGCGCAATATATGTGCCCTCCGGAGTACACCGCATGGAGGTTCGTGCGGATTGGCCTGTACGGTCCGGGCCTAGTGCATTTTGCTGGTTCCATTACACGGTGGAAAAGCTGCCGAAAGTTGTTGTGGAGGCGGGAGCTGTGTATGTGCTGGAGTATGAAGTGAAGACCGATACATGGAGTTTATTTCGTTTGGAAAAGGTTAATAATACCATCAGCGGACGTGAATTTGTGGAGGAGCGGTTTATCTGTCCTGAAGGATATGTATCGGATAATCATCTGTGGTTTTGGAATGCCGTAATTATTATTTTATGGATTGCAGGCGTGCTGTTTATGAAATATGGATAAGGAATTAACGTAATACTTATATTTTAGGATAGCATGCAGGGGTGTGCAAAATCGAAGTAATCGTTACATTGTATCAAAGTCGTGCTGCTCTGCGAGCAACAAGTGTTCGATGGAATACAACATTATGAACGGTGCGCATAGCTGAAAAGTCAACATGTAGCGGGGTTCCCGGCCAGGTCGGCAAGGGGCCGATTTTTTTTTGCTCAAAAATTGTGTGGATTTTAGCTTGAAGGAGACGCCAGCGGCCAATGAATATGAACACGGCAGTAACGATAGCTTTTTATCGTTACTGCCGTGTTTGTTCATGCCTAAAATTATTTTATCAAAACAATATGAATGTCATATTAGAAACTGAATACATCATTCAAAAATCCATATCGTCCTACATTTTTGCTTCCAGTAAATTCAATTACATGGATACCTTTCTTAGGATTTTCAGAAGGAATAAAAGGCATACGTTCTTTTTGCTCAATCATAATCACTTGACGTTTTAAAGCATTATCAATGAGGTATCGGATAAAATTATGTTTGATAGTTTCTATATCTTTGACCTGCTCAGGTTCAGAAAGTTGGGTCAGAGAAGAGTCCGTTATAAAGAAATCAGGAGCGTAGCCATTTTTACTAATAATGTATTCGCTCATTGCGTATGTTGTGATTGTATTAAAAAGCGCACAATATCCGCCACCCATTATAGATGCTTTACCTTTATTATTTATTTCAATATCAAAGTTCTTCATATTGAGGCGAGCGGTAGTAGCACCACTAACTTTTGATGCACTCAAAAATTTTATTAATGTTTCTTCAAAGCCATGTACAAGGTCATAATCAAAATAATCCGCTATTTTGTGTTTAACAGATACCGGATCTTCCTCATTTTCCTTGTCGAATAACTCCTTTCGGTATTGTGATTCAGTTTGACGTAAGAATTCTAGTTCACTAAACACTTGTATAAGATGCATTTTGTCTTCTAACTCTTTTTGGAACTCTGAAAGCCGCGGCGACAGTTCATTGGAGATCAGTACATCAATATTATTTTTTTCATCCTCTAGCACCTTGATACGTGTTTGTATGCTTTGCTTCTTCTTTTCAACACTTTGGTTTGCTGTGTATAAGCCTTTAAGATGTGATTTGATTTTTTCCAGTTCAGCTGAAGATGCTTCTATATATTTTGTATTAGGAGTTTTTGTTATATCAGAATTGCAGAAGGGGCAGTGTGCTACATGAGCGAGTTTTTGAGTAGCTAAGCCACCGTCAATTATAAACTCTAATCTATTAATATCAGATTGATACTGTTGATGAAGAATTGAAAAACTGTGAATAACAGTTTCACATTCAGCGAGCTTTCCATTTAAGTCATAAATTTTTGACATAATGGAATGTCCTTTAACTACAGCTGTATTAATCTGTTTTTGAACATTTAGCATTTCCTTCTTTAGGTCATTAACAGCATCGGTTATGTTCATATCCTCATACTGTGAGGCAATTTTTTCTAGGCTTTCTTGTCTGGAACTTAAATTATCGAGTTTATCTCTAATGTACGAGATAAGAGCTTTCTTTTTTGCTTTACTTATTTCAGGATCTTCTGGCTTTTGCAGATTATTAGCGTCCTTGCCAGTTAGTAAAAAAAGTAGAGTTGCTTTTGAAGGAGTTGAAGCAGGCCAACCTGGAGTTATAAAAGGTGAAGTCTCCCGAGCGATATCTGATTGACAGATAAAGAAAAAATGAAGCATCGTCCGCCAAGATAATTTTTGAGTATCTCCGGCTTCAGAAGACAAAATATTATGGTCAGAATTAACCCCTAAAAGTGCTAAAAAAACCGAATTTATGTTTTTCTTTGTATTCGATTTAACACTATAACACCCAGATTCAACTGCAGTATCTGAGCTTGTCACCTCTATTTTATTTTCTCCAATTTTTCTTTTTAATGTGACGTCACCATTTGCTGTTTTAATTTCTAATGTAACAAATTCATAACCTTCGTTGGCATCAATGACTTTTGAAGGGTGATTTGCTTTAGGCATTGCTCCTAAAGCATAATCCAAGCAAGCCATTATAAAACTTTTTCCTGTATTGGAAGGACCAATGATAAGGTTAAATCCTCGAATAAAATCGATAGAAGAACTCTTATGCCCTCCGCCAGATACAATTAATTTTTTAAAATAAAATCTATTCATGGGAATCCTCCTGTAAAGAACGGAGTGTGTATTGATTGATTTCTTTTAGCATACGTGATTCTGAAAGTTTGTATGCGTTAATAACGGTTTCAACAGCCAACCTATATTCTTCAGCGTATGGCGCGGTAATTCCATCAGCAAAATTAAGACCTACAGCATTTATTTTAAAAAGATACCCCTTTTTGGATAACTTAAAATCTAGAAGCCGTTCGATCACTAAGTCCTTTACTGCTTCCCATACAACAGATTTTCTTGCTAGAAATTCACTGAATCTATATTCCCCGTATCCATGTAAATTTTCATCCAATAATCCGAAATCTGCAGCATATACAGCAATAAAGTCTATTTCGCATATTTGCATTATGTTTAAAGTATGACTTCTAACTCTACTTAATAAAAGTAAGATGCGTAAAGCCATTTCAAATGTTGAGCTAATTGCTTTTGTATTATTCATGCTTTTCCTTTATCCACCTTATTTTATGGTCGTTTACAAGATGGTGACACACACCTTTTTTGATTTTTCCGCTAATCCAGAATGGGGACGAACTTAAAAGGTAGTTTGGAACTGGCAATGCTACGGCAAGTTCCATTACGGAAAGCATTCGTTCGTACCCATTAGGGTGGGATTTTCGGACAGTATCTTTTACTCCATCTAGGACTTCCTCTTTAAGGACATCGAACTGGTTAGCGAGATTTTTACCGTGCAGCTCTAAAACACCTCTTTGGATAGAAACAGCAGCATAGAAATCAATCCGACGATCATTAAGGTCCTCGAAATAATCTGGGTATTTGTCTAGATCAGTTGCAGAAAACATCGGAAGATTTTCTGCATCACCATAGGCCCTGAATAATTCTTCAATATACTGTTTTTCATTTTCAGTTGCTTTCTTTGGAACCGGTACAGAGATCGGCCGAGGGAGGCACTTTATTTTTTCCTCTATATCATTAATTACTGACAAATCAACTTTTAGTTGTGAAACATCGTTTGATGAGGTGTTGTCGGTAAGTGCCAATATGATTTCTTCAAATAAGTCTGCACAGGCGTCATCTACATACTCATCATTTATACCATTACTTTCCAACCATTTTTTTATACCGTCATATGAATTAAATTCGTCATCCTGATGTGCAATCCAGGCCGAGAACTTTTTTTTGTCGCGATAATCATATATGTATTTGGCATCACTAGGGGTAAAGTTACGTTTACCTTGTATATATCGATATTTTGTGTCACGTTTTTTCCCAAGAACAGGGCATGAATCCAAAGCGGAATCTTGAATAAAATTTCCAATTAATTCATTGAAATATTGTTCTTTTTTCAAGCGTCCCGAACAAAAAGGGTATAAGCCATTGGCGAAATCTGAAAATTTCAATTAGTGCACCCCCTTCGGAAGATAGGTCTGTCCGAATCTGTCCGAATCTGTCCGTCCAGTCCGATTTTCAAAACAAGCAATTTGGTAGACTGAAGGCAGATCCAAGAAACAAATATTTGAATCCCAAGGAAAATATCACAATTTACCTATATTTTATCATACTCTCGATAAATACAAAAAAAATTACGGATCTTTGTGGAAAAATTTCTGTCCCAAAGTTCACTCTCGGACGCGGGAGTGCCCAGAGCGATGGGACAGACGGATAATTTAGCACCAGCCTACTGGGATGGTTGGCCATACGGAGCGAGGAGCACCTATGACCGATTACAACAGGCTGCCTGTGTGGATCTTCGCTTCGCATTTTGCGAAGGAGTCCGCACATGGCCAATCAAGCGAAAAGCAGTGTCAAACAGCAGTACTACATTCCCTTGGAAGTGAAGGAGGGGACCATTATTACGAAGGAATTTGAAAACGCGCCACAGCAGTGGTTGAAAATTGGAAATCGGCTAGTCCGTGCTATCCTCATACCGGCTACCAAAGAACAATATGAGGCCTATATGCGGCCAATATGGAGGGAAGATAAACGGCAGCAGCGGCTGGCCGAAAAACGGAAGAAACGGGAAAAAGCCCAAGAGGAACACCGGTATGATCCCTCCGTCCAGGGTTGGGATACGCCTGTTTCCTTTGAGCAGCTGTGTGAAACGGAATACGGATTTATGGATGAAACTGGGCAGGATAGTTTGGACGAGATTTTGGTGAAAGAGGAACTTCTGAAAGTCTTGCGTGAGGAGCTGGCCAAGTTGGAAGAAGTGGACCGGACCATCCTGAACATGGCTAGCAACGGAATCAGTGAAGTGGACATTGGCCGTGAGGTGGGCCTTTCTCAGAAAGGGGTAAATAAAAGAAAGCATAAGCTCTTGGAACAGCTTCGCGAGCAGATGAAGGACTATCGGTAAAGGTTTGGCACATCCGGCTGGAAAATTTCTGGCCGGATTTTTCTAAAATCGGTACTTAAACTAGGTGAACTTGTCCTGTTAATGGTGAAGGGGGGAAAAACAAGAAACCTTCAGAAAGGAGGACAAGCCATGGAGAATGCACAAGCGCTTCAAGAGCGGAGTCAGGCTTTGGACCGGGAACTGGCCAGAGTGCTGATGAAAATCAGTGACACGGCAGAACGTGCGGCCCGGCACATCATGATCCTGAGACAAGAGAGAAAAGCGAAAGGAGTCAAACATTATGACAAAGGAAACGTTGGTCAAATTATCCGCTGAGCTGGAAACCTGTGGAAAAGCCCTTCTGAAGATTGCGGAAGCCCTGCGGTCCGAAGAAAAAGCACCGGCTCCGGAATCCCCGAAGAAAGAACCCGTTCCCAGAACGCTGACACTGGAAGAAGTGAGGAAAGTGGCGGCGGACAAGTCCCGGCAGGGGTTCACGGAAGAAGTCCGGAACCTGATCCACCATTACAGGGCGGACAAGCTGTCCAGTCTGGATCCGGAAAAGTATGATGCTTTCTTGAAGGACCTGGAGGTGATGGGCCATGCCGGGTAACCATGCGGTCCTTTCCGCTTCGTCCAGCTACCGCTGGCTGGCCTGCCCGCCCTCAGCTATAGAATGCGCCAGACTGCCGGATGTACAGAGCGACTTTGCCAAACAGGGGACGGAAGCCCATGCCCTTTGCGAATACAAGATGAAGAAGGCCCTGGGACAGAAAGGGAAAGATCCCACCAAGTCCCTGACGTATTTCGATGAGGAAATGGCTGAATGCACCGATGCCTATGCCCAGTTTGTACTGGAAACCCTGGCCGCTGCCAAAACGACCTGCAAGGATCCCCTGGTCCTGGTGGAACAGCGCCTGGACTTTTCACGGTGGGTGCCGGAAGGGTTCGGCACGGGAGACTGCCTTATTGTGGCGGACGATACCCTTTCCGTCATCGACTACAAGCATGGGCTGGGAGTCCTGGTGGAAGCGGAGAAAAATCCCCAGATGATGTGTTACGCCCTGGGGGCCCTGGAACTTTTTGACGGGATCTACGATATCCAGAAAGTCTCCATGACCATCTTCCAGCCAAGGCGGGAAAACGTCAGCACCTGCACCCTGTCCAAGGAGGAGCTGCTCCAATGGGCTGAAACGGTGCTGAAGCCTACGGCGGAACTGGCATCCGGGGGAGAAGGGGAGTACAAGGCCGGTGACCACTGCCGGTTCTGCAAGATCAGGGCTACCTGCCGGAAACGGGCGGAGTACAACCTGGAACTGGCCAAATATGACTTTGCCATGCCTTCCACCCTGGAAGATACCGAAGTGGAAGCCATCCTGGCCAAAGCCGATGAACTGGTGACCTGGGCCGGGGACGTGAAGGAATATGCCCTGCAGCAGGCTCTTTCCGGCAAGAACTGGGCTGGATGGAAAGTGGTGGAAGGTCGGTCCAACCGGCGGTACGTGAACGAAGAAGCCGTAGCCGCCAAGGTGGAAGAAGCCGGGTATTCTCCCTATGAGAAGAAACTCCTGGGGATTACGGCCCTTACCAAACTGCTGGGGAAACGCCGGTTCGATGAACTGTTGACGGACCTTATTGAAAAGCCCCAGGGCAAACCGGTCCTGGTACCGGAAACAGACAAACGGCCGTCCATGCATACAGCGGCTGATGATTTTTCTAAGGAAAATGAAGGAGAAAACGAGAATGTCTAAGAATTATGTGAATCCGTGCAAAGTGATTACCGGGGCAAGCACCCGCTGGAGTTATGCTAATGTGTGGGAACCCAAATCCATCAACGGGGGTACCCCCAAGTACAGCGTCAGCCTGATCATCCCCAAGTCCGATACCAAGACTGTGGAAAAGGTCCGGGCTGCCATCAAGGCCGCCTACCAAGAAGGGGAAGAGAAACTGAAGGGGAACGGCCGTGTGGTGCCAGCCCTGGAAGCCATCAAGACCCCGCTGCGGGACGGGGACCTGGAACGCCCTGGAGATGATGCCTACAAAGGCAGTTTCTTCATCAACGCCAACTCTGCCACGAAGCCCGGAATCGTGGACGCCGACTGCCAGCAGATCCTGGAACGCTCCGAAGTGTATTCCGGGGTGTATGGCCGGGCCTCCATCAACTTCTATGCTTTCAACAGCAACGGGAATAAGGGGATTGCCTGCGGCCTGAACAACCTGCAGAAGATCCGGGACGGGGAACCTCTGGGAGGCAAGCCCCGGGCAGAGGATGACTTTGCTTCCGCAGACGATGATGATTTCCTGGCTTAAGGGAGGATAAATTATGGAAACGACACTGAAACTGATTCTGGAAGCTCTGTATTGCCTTGTTGCACTGGGTATTTTTGGATTCATTCTGGCACTGACTTACACCGACATCAAGAAAGACCAGCGTGATGAAGAAATCGCCTGGCATCGGGAAGAACGGGAAGAAGAGTATCACCGTAAACAAATGGAATCTTTCCTGAAATAAAGAACGGAAAATGGTGGCGGCGGGGCTTTATGCCTCGCCGCTTTTCTCGAGGTGAAGTTTATGAAAACTCTCAGTATTGATATCGAAACATACAGCGATGTGAACCTGGCCAAATGCGGTGTCTATAAGTATGCCGAGTCTCCCGCCTTTGAAATCCTTCTTTTCGGGTATGCAGTGGATGGAGGACCCGTGCAGGTCGTCGATCTGGCCCAGGGAGAATCCATCCCGGAAGAAATCCTGGATGCCCTGACCGATGACACCGTTACCAAATGGGCCTTCAATGCCAACTTCGAACGGGTGTGTTTGTCCCGGCACCTCACTGACCTGGGAAGGAGCTTGGACCCCTTTCATGACCAGCATCCCCTATCCAAGAAATGTGCCCGGTTCCTGAATCCGGCCGGATGGAAGTGTTCCATGGTCTGGTCCGCCTATCTGGGGCTGCCCCTTTCTTTGGAGGGAGTGGGGGCCGTGCTGAATCTGGACAACCAGAAGATGAAGGAAGGGCGGGAGCTGATCCGGTATTTCTGCATCCCCTGCAAGGAAACCAAGGCCAACGGCGGCCGGACCAGAAATCTCCCTCAACATGCCCTGGACAAATGGAACCTGTTCAAATCTTACAACAAACGGGACGTGGAAGTGGAAATGGCCATTCAACAGCGATTGCAAAAGTACCCAGTGCCGAAACAGGTGTGGGAGGAATACCATCTGGACCAAGAAATCAACGATCGGGGTATCGCCATTGATCTGGAACTGGCCAAACAAGCGGTGGCCCTGGATGCCAAAAGCCGGGAGAGCCTAATGGCAGCCCTGAAGGAACGGACTGGTCTGGAGAACCCCAATTCTGTCATCCAGATGTTGGACTGGTTGGAACAGCATGGATTAAAGACGGATTCCCTGGGAAAGAAGAATGTCCAGGAACTATTGAAAACCGCCCAGGAGCCTTTGCGCAGCGTCCTGTTGCTCCGACAGAAACTGGCCAAGTCCTCGGTGAAGAAATATCAGGCCATGGAAATGACGGCTTGTAAGGATGGACGAGCCAGAGGTATGTTCCAGTTTTATGGGGCCAATAGGACCGGACGGTTTGCCGGCCGGCATATCCAATTGCAAAATCTTCCCCAGAACCATCTGCCGGACTTATCCGAGGCCCGGGAGTTGGTGCGTCAGGGAAACTACGAAGCCCTGGACCTTCTCTACGATTCTATCCCCGACGTGTTGTCCCAGCTGATCCGGACGGCTTTTGTGCCTCGGGCTGGGATGAAATTTGTGGTTTCGGACTTCTCAGCCATCGAGGCAAGGGTCATTTCCTGGTTGGCGGGGGAAAGGTGGAAGTCCGAGGATTTTGCAGCCGGGAAGGATATCTACTGTTCAACGGCCAGTCAGATGTTTGGGGTGCCTGTTGTGAAACATGGCATCAATGGGAATCTCCGCCAGAAAGGGAAAATCGCAGAATTGGCCTGTGGCTATGGCGGGTCTGTTGGTGCTTTGAAGGCTATGGGAGCTCTGGATATGGGAATCCCGGAAGAGGAGCTGGGGAACCTAGTTCAGTCCTGGCGGTCAGCCAATCCCCACATCGTAGATTTCTGGTGGCAGGTAGATGGGGCGGTGAAGACCACCATCAAACAGAGAATCCCCGTCTGGGTGAATAACATTCGCTTTTTTTGCCAGAGCGGGATGCTGTTCATCGAATTGCCCAGCGGGCGGAGACTTTCTTACGTAAAGCCCCGGATAGGCGAGAACCGCTTCGGTGGGGAATCCGTCACCTATGAAGGCATTGGAGCCACCAAGAAATGGGAACAGCTGGAAAGCTACGGACCAAAGTTCGTGGAAAACATCGTCCAGGGCATCAGCCGGGACATTCTCTGTTATGCCATGCAGACGTTGCGATGCTGTGCCATCGTCGGCCATGTCCATGATGAACTGATTATCGAGTGTCCCAAAGACACCAGCGTCGATGCTATCTGTGAAGAGATGGGACGGACACCTCCCTGGGCGGAAGGGTTGGTGCTTCGGGCAGATGGGTATGCATGTGAGTTTTATCAGAAGGACTAAAAAATAAATGGGTATGCGAGCGAATCACATACCCATTTCTATTATTCAAATAAAAAAGTACTCTTCTCTGGTGGCGGCTACCTTCACCAACCGGCTCCGGCGCCGATTCTATTCTGGACAGTAATCCGCCCGACGGAAAAGCTGCAACCTGATATATATTGCTGCTAATCCGCGACGAAAATCACCGCTCCGCAAAGTGCCGGAAAGAGCGCTGCCCTGAAGCCTAGAAAGAAGAGTACTTTGGATTGATTATTTTATCAGGTAACTACAAATCAGTCAAGAATGAAAACTGTGATATGTATGTCAGTAAGAAACATTGCGGATCAGGAATGTAGATTTCCTGAAGGTAACAACAGTATACTCCCATTACTTGTGCCATTGCGATTCAATCATAGTCCATCCACAAAATAACTAATAGCTTTAACATACCCTGATTTATTTAGGTGAAAACAAAGGTTATATGGGCCTTCTCCATAAAAATAAATATCTGATTGTACATAAGCAGGCCTTCCATATGCTTTTAGAATCTGCGTCTTATATTCTCCGACAGTTACTCCTCGTGGAGTGCTAAGTGTTTCACCAGTTGGAGAAGTTGGGAAAATTACAGTTGCACCGACAACTTTATCAAATAAAACATCAACAGTACCTCTTTCAAAATAATAGGTTTTTTCTATAAATCCAGTATCAGTTATTGTTTTTTCGACACTATCAAAAGGACCTAATACTTCACTAATCGTATCTAAGTCAAAATCATCATCAAAGGTAATGTTTCCTATACTAGCATTTTGGATATAATTCGAGTTGTCTATATCATTGGCATATACTGGTACAATAATAGTAAAAATGAAGAATACTATCAAAATAAATGTACATACAGATGCTCTTTTGGTTCTCAATTTATCAACATCTCCATTGCTTTCGATTTACTGATTCTGTGTATATTTAAGATTTTGCGCTAAATCTTTGACAGCATTATATATGTATTCTTCATCGCTTTCTGGAAAAGGATGGATATGACCTTCATATCGGATCCAAGGCGACGTCGGTTGTGCTACCCATATGGTTTTATCAACAAAATTAACGGAATATAATGTTTCTGGCCTATAATTATTAAGATATATTCTTTTTGTCCAAATTGAGTACTCAGATAGATCTGGATCATATGTTATTGTATCTTTTGCTACATATAATCCATATTTATCTGTCGAACGTAACCATTTCCAACGATCTGGACCCCCTGGGTATATTGGTTTAATGTGCAGTTCAGAGGCAACACTATTGGCCAAGGCTTCAATAGGAGTGTCTGGAGGAATATAACGCCATGTATATGTTTCTGAAATCTTTCTAGTTATCGGATCTCCATTATCATTATATGTAACAATTTGCATTGCCATATCAGAAGACTTATATTTAAAGGATATCGCTGATAACTCTAGCCTTTTTGATTCTCCACTTTTACTATCTGTACATAAAGTCCAGACTTTGGCAATTTGTTCATTAGGATCATATTCAATAGTTTTAATGTCATAATATTGATTAAGGCTGCTTACAGAGTTATATAATTTCCAACGTGAATCTAATGGTGCTGCTAATGCCTTGGAGTAACCAGATAGGAATATTGAAAATAGAAATGCAAAAAATAGAAGCGATTTGGTTACGACATACCCTTTTTTCATGTTTAATGCTCCTTCCTAAAATAAAAAATACTCCTATCTATTCTGCTGTCTTTATAATACTACTAATTGCCCATAAAGTGAAAATATCTTTAAAAATCAAATAATTCCGGTACTCAACCCAGCGGGTTCTGTCCTGTTACAGGTAGAGAAGAAGATCTTCTCTAGTCCATGTAGCGGGATTGGAATCCGCTGTTTATTTTTTGAAGGAGTGATAGCGCCATGTTTTATGTGAAGGAACCGATTACGGACAATATGGAATTCCAGATGGGAATCACGGACAAAAATGTATTCTGCCGGTGTCCGGTATGCGGGAAGGAAGTGCCGGTGAATCTGGAAAAAGTCTTGGGCAATTGGAGTCCTTCGGAAGATGTGTACTGTGGGCCTCAATGTGGACGGTACAAAGGGCGGGCACTCCATATTTCAGGTTTCCAGCGGTAAAAGAAAGGAGGGGCAACATGGATTTTATCAGCTACACCTTTGTAAACGCCGTGATCAGTGCCCTGGCCGTATTCGGGTGCTGGCTCATCCTGCGTCCTCAAAAGATTGAGAATCGGGCGCTCCACAAGAGTATCGACAATAATACCAAGGCCCTGGAGGACCTGACCGGTCTGATCAACGAAATGCGAGTGGCCCAGGCAAGTGTGGAGACGAACATTACCAATCTCTGGCACCGGTACAAAGATCTGAAGGGAGAAGTGGACAGAATCCATGACCACAATCGGGATCTGGGGAATCCGCCATGTTTGAAAAAGTAAAAGGGATACTGACTAAAGGCCTGGATGCGGTGAAAGCACGCCTGAACCAATTCTAGCAGCCCATCAAATGGATCGTCATAGGGTATCTTGTGACGGTCTTTCTTTTTGTGCTTTCCTACTATGGCTTCTGGCTGTATCTGGCGGTGACGGGGAAAATCCAGCTGCCGGACCTTCTGGCAATGGTGCGCGAACTGGTCGGGCCTGCCATGGTGGGGTTTGTCACCTTCATTGCAGGCTGCTTTGTGGATCTTGACGGGAACGGCATCCCGGACCACTTTGAAAAGGAGGAGAAGAAATGAAGATTTTTATCAATCCAGGGCATATGCCCGGTGTGGACAGCGGGGCTGTTAATGACAAATACGGCGTCACGGAAGCCGGTATCGTGAAGGAAATCGGGGCAGGAGTCCAGCAGTACTTGAACCGGGTGGGTTATGACTGCCTGCTGGTCCAGTCCGACAATCTCTGCGGGGAGTCTCCCAATTATACCAACATTTGTGCCAGTGCCAACGGATGGAAGGCAGATCTCTTTATCTCCATCCACTGCAATGCGGCGGCAGCAGAAGAAGCTAAAGGCACGGAAACCCTGGTGTACAGTGAAGACAGCAAGGAAGCCACGGCTCTTGCTGAATGCATCCAGAACCAGATTGTTAAGAGCCTCCATACGGTAGACCGCGGTGTAAAAGAGCGTCCGGGCTTGGCCGTACTCCGTGAAACGGAGATGCCGGCAGTTCTTGTGGAGACGGCTTTCATCACCAACGAGGACGATGTGCAGCTCTTGATGAATCGGAAGGATGAATTTGCCCGTGCCATCGCCCGCGGGGTGACGGATTATGTGGCCTGGAAAGGATGAGAGACCATGGACATGTGGCGGATCAGCGATGAATTTCTCTTAGGCTATCTTTTGGGCATCTTGACCGGGGTGCTCCTGTTCACCTTGGTCATCTGAAGAAAGAGGGTGGGGATGATTGAGAAAAAGCGTCTGGGTCTTGCTGCTTTGTTTGTTATTCTCCTTTCCGCAGGTGTCCTGGGCCTCTACGTATACCATAACAGAAGAGGAACTGACCCAGTTGGAGCAGAATATCAGCGAGCTGCAGACCATCAACAACAGATTACAGAAGGAATCCAGTCAGCAGAAGAAACGCATGAAGGAATTGGAGACGCAATTGACCGCAGCACAGACCGAATTACAGAAAGCCAGGGAACAGTCCAATCGGCTCGGGAGTCAATTGAAAGATCTGGAGAGGACCTCGATCAGGCAGGAAGAATCCTTGCGGATTGCCAACGAATCCTTAGCCGCATACGAGAAAGAAACCAATAGAACACAGAAACGGCTGAAGGCACAGCGGAATTTGGCTTATGGAATAGGTACGGTTTTGCTGGTGGCTTTGGTGCGGAAATGAATAGAGCCATGGTGGGAATTCCTGCCATGGCTCTTTTTAGTTGACTGTCCTGCTTAATCCAGCCGTACCAGCTGATTGTTTTTGTCATATAAGGAAATGATGCCATCATCATATATACTGGTAAAAGCAAGCTGTCTTCCGCTTTCCAGGAGCAGGCGAAATTCTTTGATATAGGCAGGAAAATCTTCTTCAAGGTAAATTCCGCAGGATCCGGTAAATTCGTCATCCGCTTCATAATAGGTTTGGCTTTTGGTCGTAATATCAACGATTCGATCATTCTTTAAATAGGCAAACAACGGTTTCAAATCCAACTCGCCATCTTCCAATTTATCGAGAAAGTAGAATTTCTTTGGTATACAGTCTTTAGAAATCCGGACAGAACTTGATTCATTGTATTCAATTTCAAAATTCCCGCGGTCCGTAATCAGGACAAGTTCATTATTCCAGTCGAATTGCCAGAGAGAAGCACGACCAGGTATCACCGGTATACCAGGATCATCAATGACATTTACATCAATTATTTTGGCTCCAATGAGACCGATGAGATGCACGTACTCTGTTAAAAGGCTGGGTTGCTGGATGACAGGGGCACTCCATTCAAAACAGGAAAAAATTCCTCTTGGTACAGGTTTAATCCACCCAGTGTCTGAATATGATGTTCCTGGACGAATTTATCTACCTTCTTCGTAAAAGGATTTTTCTTTCTCTTTGGCGGAACAGTCATAAGATGCTGCAGTTCATTAAAGTATGGTGGGTAAGCATTGCTGCCATAAATCTTTACAGGCTTGTGCCCATCGAAAAAGTGGATTTCCAGTTCCCATTGCTCACCGTCCAGCACTTCCGGGTTTATATACTCTCTGTTCCACCCTCCAATGTGGAGGCCCATGATTCTATACAGGAACATGTGTTTCGGCATTTCTCTGGTGTAAACCAGGCCTGATTCGGATGGGGGATTCATAGTTTCTGCCTTAAGGATTGCCTGATCGCCGGAAAAGTGGACAGTCGTCTTTTTATATCCGTCAAAGTAACCGCCATCTGTAAAAATGACCTTATCAATAAAGCGAATGTGCTTAGGAAAATTTTTTCCTATTTTTTTGACATTCATATGAATTGTCCTTTCTCGACTTTGCAATGATTGCTTCACAGGATTTATGGCAAGAATTCTTATTTTGATTATATCAGACTAAATGGGCGAAAAACCACCCTGAAACGACTGCTGGTGAGTCAAAATCCGTAAACCTTTCTATATCCCTTTTCAACAAAACGGTACTTGCTAGAACTAAATTTCATCTATAGAAATTTCGTCCATGCGTGTGTTTCCATTCCTTACCGTAAACAGTGTCAAACTATAGCTCGTATATTGAATTCCATCTCCAAAGGGACTGGGTTTTTCTTCTATTTTTACTGGTTGTGATTTTGCCCCAGCCTTAGCATCTTGTTCTTCATAAAGATATTTAAAACGGACATCATAGTTCCCAGGAGTTATATTTTTTGCTGTGAATTTTTCACCCTCTCTAATGGTAAAACACCGTACAGGTCTAGGGGAGCCATCTAAGGACCAAATCCTCACATAAACTGGTGCACTGTTCTGGGAATTGTCGACTTCGATTGTGCTATACCCTTTATTATTTTTAATGGGCTCTCCTTTGACATATCCTGTAACTACACCTTTTTTGGGGGTCAATTTAGAAGCGGGTTTTACTGGAGCTGCTTTAGCAGGGGCTTTATTTACTGCTTTATATGGAGCTTTTGGCGGTTGAGATTTTTTACTTGTAGAATTCGATGAACTTACGCCTGCAAAAATTATTAAGCCCCATATAGCAAATGCAATAGCTTGCAATAATTTAAATCCAGAAGATCGCCTAGAACTTATGATAATGTATGAATCCAGGGAAGGACTCAAAACACGATATTCTTTTATAGGAAAAACAGGAATCCATAGAATGGTAAACCAGTATGATTTAATATAGCTTCCGCTATATTTATCTTCTTCTTTTTTTCCAATTAAGGTAAAGCCAATCCCGTTTACTCGCCTTAATGTTAATGGATCCTCTGGATTGTATATTTTTTCACCATTTTCTTTGGCTAAATGTAAGGCACGGAGAATACAAATTTGCAATGGTGATAGGTCATCGTATGTACTGTTATCTTGATATTGTTGCCTCTGTCTTTCGGTTGTGTTTTGGGATGAATTTCTTGCTGAAGAAGATGTGTTTCGACTCTGATTATTTTGGGTTGTTTTACTGGCAGTTCCATTTCTCTGAGCATCAAAAGCTCTTCTTTTGTCAGGATTTCCTAATACATCATAAGCTTCATTTAAAATTGCCATTTTTTTAACGGCAAATTCCTTATCTGGATATACATCAGGATGATATTTTTTGGCCAAAGTAAAGTAGGCTTTTTTAATTATTTCTTGGGATGCTTTTGGATGCACCTCTAAAATTTCGTAATAATCAACCATTTAAAATGCCTCCTGAAGGATATCTCTAGGGAAATGACTCCATCTGGGATTGCAAATAAAGAATGACAACCTTTGAGTGACTGAATCCTTCCGTGAGAATAATTTAGGTGAACAAATATATTGATGTTTTTATTCTATCGTATTTTTGAAATTAATGCATTATAAAAAATATTTCAACGATAACGTCGAGATCAGGCAGGAAGAATCCTTAGTCGCGTACGAGAAAGAAAACAATAGGACACAGAAACGGCTAAAAAACCAGCGGAACCTGGCTTACGGGATAGGGACGGTGCTGCTGGCGGCTTTGGTGCGGAAATGAAGTAAGCCATGGTGGGAAAAATCCTGCCATGGCTTTTTTTACTGTCGTCTTTTTTACCCAGGTCATATGATATACTGAGAATAAGAAAGATTTGGGCATCACCAGAAAGTAAAGGAAGTGAACAAAATGAAAGTTTGGATACAGGCTCACAAAGGGGAACGTCCTGCCAGCAAGAATTTTTTTGAGGCCATGTGCGGGTTTGAAGAATTGGGGGCCGAAATCCGCTTCTTTCATAATCCCTTGGAAATGCGGCAGGCTGAGCCAGAAGATATTTTGGTTGGTTATGTAGAAGCGGTCCAGCAACATTTGGAAGAAATGGGTTTCTCCTATCCAGACTTGGATTATCCGGCAGAGCTGGAATATTGTCTGGGAAGAAAAATCTGGAAATCCACCATCAATACCATTAACTCCCATCCAGAACAGTGGCCTGTATTCGTCAAATCCATTGCTGATAAAGAAATCACCGGCGTACTGGTCCGTTCTCCCAAAGATCTGGTCGGCTGCGGAAACTGGGAGCGCGATGTACCTGTGTGGTGTTCGGAACCCGTCCGGTTTGTAACAGAGTGGCGCTGTTTTATCCGCTATGGAAAAATCCTGGATGCAAGACACTATCGGGGAACCTGGGGGAAAATGCCAGATCCGGGAGTCATCAAAAGGGCCGTACGGGATTACAAAACTGCGCCAGCCGGCTATTCTTTGGATTTTGGTGTGACGGATACGGACAAAACTCTGCTCATTGAAGTCAATGATGGATATGCACTGGGGAGTTACGGGCTGTTCCATGTTGACTATGCAAAACTTCTGGCAGCCCGGTGGGCAGAATTGACCGGGACAAAGGATGAGTATGAAGATTTTTAAACATCTGAGCTGTTGAAATAACCGCCTATCATGAATTATTTTTGCGAACCGAGTAAGGGAGAAAATGAAATGTGGAAGTCAATTAAAAAGGATATTATTGGTTCAGAGGGTGGAATCATTCTTCAGGATGAAGAATATGAAGGTTCGTGCCGCATAACATTGGAACGCTGTCGGCCATATGATGCCATTACTTGTGGTGTATATGGTGACATGGTGCATACTGTCTATTCGGATCCTTTAGTATCCCAGCATCTTTATGAAATGATGAAAAAAGATTTACAGGCTTTCATTGATGCAGATGTTGAAGATCTAGGTCGGCGTAGCGATTTTTATGAGGCATTTGTTGAAAGGTATCATTGATTTGCCAATTCTGATATAAGCTGGCTGCCTATAGAAAAATAAAATGCTGATCAATAAAGATAAATAGTGGTGAGAAGATGAGAGTAAGATATGTTGGGCCTTCACAGCTGAGCCATTACGACGCCGTAGGACTCGCAGGACCGGTGGCCCGATAGATGCACAAGTCCATGACTCCAACGGTGTAGGGGCTACCCGCAGGGGAGCCCATCCCCGGCCGCCCAGGGGGCAAAAAAGCAGGCCGCAGTCTTAAGAAGATTGCGGGTCTTTTTCTGTCGTGATTTTTGGATAGGTCATTTGCTATAATGAACATAAAGCAAGAAGGCTGTTGGTAAAGAGTCAGGATGGAGGTGCGGCAAGTATGAGCACAAACCGTAGTCATAAACATGGGTTATCCATTGATACAATGTGGGATGACTTGAACCCCCAGGTTCATCAAGTAATAAAAAAATACTTTGCTGAACATAACCTTTCCGTAAAAAAATTAAAGAAATGCGGAGTAAGCGAAAATTATGAAAGCCGTGTTTATCAGGTTCCTGTCTCACCCTATAATGTACCTGACAAGGACGACGATAAGAAAGGTGAGGAAAATGCTCAACGACGTTATGACTTTGGCCGAAGCCTCTGTTATCTGGGGTATCAAGTATGAAGGCTTACTAAAATGTATAACCGCTGGGCCTTTAGATCAGCCCAAATTTCATGATGATGAAGTAGATAAAATCCAAGATACATGGCTTGTGACAAGGCAAGCCATGGAACGCCTTTTTTGGCCGATGAGAGCCATTACTGCTGATAAAGCTTATATGCTTGCCCAATTAGAATGGCCTGGTGCCCTGATTACGAACTATTATGAAACCGAGCGTGGATTCGTATTTTCTGGGCGATGGTATGGCGGAGGACTCCCAAAAGTAGAGAAAAAGACCGGTCGAGTCGGCTGGTATTTGGAGGAATGGGGTAATAGGGATAAAGCCAAGTGGAAAGCAACAGAAGATCTCTTTATGGGCAGTTTTGAGGACTCTTTGGGACCAATTTACGATTCTATAAAGGAAAAACAAGAAATAGTAAGGAAAAATCAGCTTCCTGGTGTCCACAATCCCTATCCTGAATCTAAAGAACATAAAACTATCTTTCAAAAGTTTTTAGATAAAATCGGTTGGTAGCAAATAGCTGGATAAAAGGGGTTTGGTGAAATGACCAACAATAGTATGAATGTAGCAGAAGCTTTGATAATTGCCGAAAACCATGTGGGAACTAAATTTCATAAATATGCTGAATGGTATGTAGTAACGGATGATTTGAGCGGGAAAAAGAATTTTATCAGAAGGCTTCTGGATAATATGAAAAAAGAGAAAATATTTACTAATTACAGAGATGGTAGGGAAAAAACGAAAACGCTTCTAACACCTTTTGGTGAAATCAAAATCCTGATCGATGGAAAACCAATCCCCTATGTTGCACAAAGGGGAAAGAAATTGGAAGGAATGTGTCCTCATGTTCTGGGAAGATATCAGATTGCCGTCCATTTTACCCCTGATGGAGAGAATCATAATTTGGCATGTGTTTTTGAAACTGGTTTATCCTATGAAAGAACATCGGAAAGTGGTGACCGGCTGGAATGCCAAAGCTTTTATAACGATTGCAGGTTTAAAATGTCCATAGGTCTTGAATGTGAATCGGGGTACATAGGAAGTGTACGGTTTTCTGATCGATATGATTATGATGTGGAATATCTGAAAAATGGAATGACTTTCCTGATTGACAGGAATACAAAAACTGAACACTATGTATTTGGGATATCCTGGATTAATAACGTAGGCTGGAACGAGCAAACTGAAGACAATCGTAAACGGGATGTTGAAACATGGTTTGGGGCAGATCCAACGATAGGATTGTAAATCTCCGACACTCAGTTACTTGGACCGCAATCGCATAAAAAACTGGGCTACTGGCTGGTCGGGAAGGATGGCCAAGAAGGAGCGTAGCAAAATGGTCGATTTGTTTTTACAGGAAATTACGGAGAAAAATGTTACCTATAAATATGCTCCAGAAGGAAAAGAGAACGAATACGGGTCTGGATTGATTACTATCGATAAAACAACCGGCGAACTAGAACTGGTTAAACGAGATCCACAGAAGTGGGAGGCTTATGTAAGGCATGCAGTTTTAACGATTCATAAATTTTATAAACAGGGATTTTATCCTGAAAAATATACGGTTTTGTGGTATTGAACGAAAATGATTACCTGGAGGGAAAACTGGCATTCCTAATTCCGAATCTTTGACTTTGAGTTTATAGAGGCGGCCAGGACGGTTTTGCTTTCAGCGACCCCAGCGTATGCGGAGATAATCCTGACAAAGCCATGAACAAATGGCTAAAGCAGAAAGGAATGATAAAGTGATGATTTTTTCCAAACCGCCGCTGTTTCTGGCAAATCCAGAGTGGTATACCTATGATGTGGATGAAGGCAAGTACAAGCTCACTGACAAGGCCACCAAGGAAGCAAGGAAAAGCTACGAGAAGTATTACAAACGGTTGGAAGAGACAACCGAAAAGTAATTGCGTGAACCCCGCGCATGCGGGAATGATCTGGATTAAGAATACCCGGGTGGAAGGGTAGGCCTTGTAATGGATAACCATACTGTACGGGTGGTTCTGGCGGCATTTTGTCGGTGGCAAAAGGGATATTTCCTGAGCGGGCAGACCGGACGGGATTGCTCCGCATCCCCGGGTCAGCCTCTACGCCGTCGATCTCGGGGCTTGGGGCAGAAAAGGCGGGGCAACCGGCTTGCGTCCCCTACGGATCCGTGAATGAATAACTATACTGTGATGAAGATTTTACCGAGAACTTATTGACACATACCTTTCCCAACAGGCAGCTTGCCAAATTTCATCAACTCTGTTACACTAAAAATAAATCAATCATATATAATTGGTGC
>OLFV01001056.1_pt1 | contig 28718 bp, 21 predicted proteins | sample 1605551 | NCBI WGS metagenome assembly OLFV01 (sample SAMEA3888922, study PRJEB22519) | human gut metagenome | biome: human gut; feature: human-associated habitat; material: faeces | place: Denmark | collected 2011 | reverse complement strand
GGCTATTGAATTCTTCACTCTTCGTTCTTCACTCTTCACTTCTCAAGGCGTCAGCTTTTTTTTTACCTTTAAAAGGTTCCACATACTCACCATTCACCTTCAGCGGTTCGACGTGGAGGTTGATGTAGGTGTTGGGTCCGAAGTGGGAACGGAGGTTTTGTTCTATGGCTGTGGCATGACGGTGAGCATCGTAGAGGGATGTGTCGCCGGGCATGCGCACATGCATGTCGATGGCGATGTGGCTGCCTATGCGGCGGGTGCGCAGATGGTGTATCTCGCTCACCTCAGGATCCTTCAGCACGAGGTCCACAATCTCTTTCTCCGTGGCCTCGGGCAAGCTCTCCTCAAGAAGCTCGCCAAGGGCTTCGCGAAGCAGGGACCATGCTGTGCGCATGATGAAGAAGCTCACGATGATGGCGGCAATGGGGTCAAGCACCGTCCACTTGTCGCCAAGCAGCAGAGCGCCGCCGATGCCTATGCCCGTGCCTATGGACGAGAGGGCGTCGCTGCGGTGGTGCCATGCGTTGGCCACGACGGCTTGCGACTGCACACGCCTTCCCGCTGCTGCCGTGAACCTGTAAGCCCACTCCTTGAGCACTATGCTCACCACAGCCGCCACGAAGGCGATGACGCCCGGCATGGCAGGCGCCTCACCTTGCCATGCCTTCAGCACCTTCTCTGCCCCACCATAGCAGATCATCGCTCCCACAAAAAGCAGGGAGATGCCAATGATGGCTGTCGCCAAGGTTTCATATTTGCCATGACCGTAGTCGTGGTCGCGGTCCTCGGGCTTGTTGCCCAACCGCACGAACACCACGACAATGATGTCGGTGATGAAGTCGGACAGCGAGTGGACGGCATCGGCAATCATTGCCGCTGATCCTCCCACGAAGCCTGCCACAAACTTTAACACGAGCAGCAGCATGTTGATGATGCTGCCGCGAAGCGTCACGCCATATATTATGCGCTTGCGCTCTTCGTCAGACATGTTGACACCAGAGCTTTTTGTCTCCGACATGTTTTTGTCTGCCGTTTCGTTCTTTACTGTTGTCTTTTCCATAACGTTGCTCCTTTCATGTCTACAAAAAAGACTGAACGGCTGCCTCACAAGACATAAAAGTCAAAATGAGACAGACGCTCAGTCTGCAAAGTTACGCTTTTTTATTTACAATAAGACCTTTTTTGCTTTTTATCGAGCCTTTTTTATGTTTAACTCAAGTTTCGCATGTCTTTGACATGCTGTCAGTAAACGAGATACGAGTAAACAAGGAGATTACTTGCCCATTTTCTCCAATGCGCTGTTGAGGAAGCCCACATACTCGCTCACATCCTCATCGTAGGAACGTGAGGGTCCGAGGGGCATGCCGTTGCCGTCGACAGCCACATAGAACGGCTGCGTGTTGGCACCGAACTTATGGCGCTGGAGGTAGCTCCACTTGTCGCCGACGGTGCGCAGCGTGCGCTCCTGCCCATTCTCCTTGACGGTCATAGGCTCGCTGAGCGGTGTCTTGTCGTCGACATAGAGCGAGATGAGCACATACTTGTTGTTGAGCAGGTCTGCCACGGTGGCATCGCTCCACACGGCGGCCTCCATCTTGCGACAGTTGACGCAACCGAAGCCAGTGAAGTCGATAAGGGCTGGCTTGCCCTCCAGACGTGCAGCCGCCATGCCTGCCTCATAAGAGGTGAAGCGCGGGTGAACGGCGTTGCGGTAGAGGTTAAAGTCTTGTGTGGTGACAGGCGGCGAGAAGGCACTGATGGCCTTGAGCGGAGCACCCCACAAGCCAGGCACTATGTAGACGGCGAACGCCAGCGATGCGAGGGCAAGGAAAAACTGCGGCACGTTGGTGCGGCGGCCCTCGTCGTCATGGGGGAAGTGGTACATGCCGAGCAGATAGAAGCCCAGCAGCGTGAAGAGCACGATCCAGAGGGCGAGGAAGGTCTCGCGGTCGAGGATATGCCAGCCGTAGGCCAGATCGGCAACCGACAGAAACTTGAGGGCGAACGCCAGCTCAACGAAGCCCAACGTCACCTTTATGACGTTCATCCAGCCGCCCGACTTGGGTGCCGACTTGAGCAGCGAGGGGAAGAGGGCGAACAGGGTGAAGGGTATGGCAAGGGCCAAAGCGAAGCCGAACATGCCGACGGCGGGTGCCACGATGGCTCCCTGTGTGCTCACAGCCACGAGCAGGAAGCCGATGATGGGACCTGTGCATGAGAACGACACGAGGGTGAGGGTGAACGCCATGAAGAAGATGCTGAGCATGCCGCTGGTGGTAGAGCTTGCCGAGTTCATCTTGTTGCTCCATGATGAGGGCAGCTGTATCTCGAAGGCGCCGAAGAAGGAGGCGGCAAAGAGCACGAGCATGGCAAAGAACAGGAGGTTAAACACGGCGTTGGTGCTCAGGGCGTTGAGCGTGCTGGCACCAAAGAGCAGCGTCACAGCCAGACCCAGCGCCACATATATGACGACAATGCTCGCGCCGTAGGTCATCGCCTCGCGCACCGCCTTGCGACGGTCTTTGTTGCGCTTGAGGAAGAAGCTCACGGTCATCGGTATGATGGGCCACACGCAGGGTGTGAACAGGGCGAGGAAGCCGCCGAGCAGTCCGGCAAAGAAGATGTAGACGAGCGAGTTGTCGGTCTTCTGCTCAAAGCCTTGCAGCTCCTTGATGACGGGTGTCCACAGCTTGGCGCGGTCGGCAACGGTAAGACTGGCTGACGCGTCAACAGAGGCGGCGGCAGCGGTAGAGTCAGCATCGGCTGTAGGGTCCACGCCAAACTGGCTGTCCACAGCCGTCTCCTCACCGGGACGTGTGGCCACGCCACCGTCGGCACCGCTCTCGTCAATGGCTGCGTTGCGGGCCTCGGCAACGGTGTTTGCATCCTTTGCTGCTGCACCCTTGGTGTCCTTGTCTGCCACAAAGGCGGGAGCCTTGCCCTGCTTCTTGAGGCTCACCTCTGAGGGCGGCATACATGTCTGGTCGCTGCACGCGCCATACTCGAGCGAGCAGTTGAGCGCATAATGGGGTTTCACAAACCTGATCTTCTGCACGAAGGTGACGCTGTGTTCAAAATAGCGCACGTTCATGCCAAACATCTTGTCCATCTTCGACAGCTCCTTGCCCTTGGGCATGAGCTTGCCCACAAGCTCTATGCCGTCGTGCTGGCTTGCCGAGAACGATGCCTCTATGGGACCTCCACTGCCAAGGTTGGTTGAGTAGACATGCCATCCCGGCTCTATCTTGCCCGTAAACACTATCTCTGCCTCAGCCGACGAGGTGGTCTTGAGCTGCGCCGTAAACTTCACGGGGTCCACCATCTGTGCGTGGCAGAGCATGACCACAAACAGCAGCAGCGCGGTGAGCGCCGCCTTGCTGCATGTCGTCAAAACGTGATCTTTCGTTATAATTGTCGATTTGTTCATGTTTATGGTTGCCGTTGCTTATCCTACCTGTGAGCCAGGCTTAACGTCGCCCTGCACACCTGTGACGGTGAGCGAGCCATCAAAGTTGACAGCCGAGAGGATCATGCCCTGGCTCTCGATGCCCATCATCTTGCGGGGCGCAAAGTTGGCAACGAAGAGCACATCCTTGCCGATGAGCTGCTCCGGCTCATAGTAGGCAGCGATGCCGCTGAGGATGGTGCGGTCCACGCCTGATCCGTCGTCGATGGTAAACTGAAGGAGCTTCTTGCTCTTCTTCACCTTCTGACAGTCTTTGATGTGGCCCACGCGTATGTCCATCTTCTCAAAGGTCTCAAAGTCGACATTCTCCTTGACGGGAGCAGCCACATAGGCAGCAGCCTCATTGGCCTTCTTTGTGTCTTCGAGCTTCTGGAGCTGGGCGTTGATGGCCTCGTCCTCGATCTTCTCAAACAGCAGGGCGGGTGTGCCAAGCTGATGGCCGGGCTTCAGCAGGTCGGTAGAGCCGAGCTGGTCCCATTTTGTCTCTGCCACGTTGAGCATCTCGCGCAGCTTCTTTGAGCTGAACGGCAGGAACGGCTCAAACGCGATCTCGAGGTTTGCCACGAGCTGCAGAGAGATGTAGAGGATTGTCTTGACGCGCTCCATGTCGGTCTTGGCAACATGCCAAGGCTCGCAGTCGGTGATATACTTGTTGCCGATGCGTGCCAGGTTCATGGCCTCCTTCTGTGCGTCGCGGAACTTGAACACGTCGAGCAGAGCCTCAACCTTCTGCTTCACGTCCTTAAACTCCTCGATAGCCTTGCGGTCTACCTCCTGGAGCTCGCCACACTCGGGCACCACGCCACCGAAATATTTCTTTGTGAGCTGCAAGGCGCGGTTCACGAAGTTGCCGTAGACAGCCACAAGCTCGTTGTTGTTGCGCTCCTGGAAGTCTTTCCATGTAAAGTTATTGTCCTTGGTCTCGGGAGCATTGGCTGTGAGCACATAGCGCAGCACGTCCTGCTTGCCGGGGAAGTCGTTGAGATATTCGTGGAGCCACACAGCCCAGTTGCGCGATGTAGAGATCTTGTCGTTCTCAAGGTTAAGGAACTCGTTGGCCGGCACGTTGTCGGGAAGGATATAGCCGCCGTGGGCCTTCAGCATGGTTGGGAACACGATGCAGTGGAACACGATGTTGTCTTTTCCGATGAAATGGACAAGACGCGACTCGGGATCCTGCCACCATTTCTGCCATGAGCCCCACTTCTCGGGATGGGCGTCGCACAGCTCCTTGGTGTTTGAGATGTAGCCGATGGGTGCGTCGAACCACACATAGAGCACCTTGCCCTCGGCTCCTTCCACGGGAACGGGGATGCCCCAGTTGAGGTCGCGTGTCATGGCGCGGGGCTGGAGGTCCATGTCGAGCCACGACTTGCACTGGCCGTAGACGTTGGGACGCCACTCTTTGTGGTCTTCGAGGATCCACTGCTTCAGCCATTCCTGATAGTTGTTGAGCGGCAGATACCAGTTTTTGGTTGCCTTCTTCACCAGTCCGTGGCCCGGGTTGTTCTTGTTTGTGGGGTTGATAAGCTCCTCGGGTGAGAGTGTGGCGCCACACTTCTCACACTGGTCGCCGTAAGCGCCCTCAGCGCCGCAGCGCGGACAGGTGCCCACGATGTTGCGGTCGGTAAGAAACTCGCCCGTCACCTCGTCACAGAACTGCTCCTCGGTCTTCTCCACCAGCTCGTGCTTGTCGTAGAGCGTGCGGAAGAAGTCGCTTGCAAACTTGTTGTGCACCTTCGATGTGGTGCGGCTATAGATGTCGAACGAGATGCCGAATTCTTCAAACGATTTCTTGATAAGGTTGTGGTAGCGGTCAACCACCTCCTGAACGGTGATGCCCTCCTTGCGGGCACGTATGGTCACAGGCACGCCGTGCTCATCGCTTCCGCCGATAAACATAACGTCCTGGTTCTTCAGGCGCAGGTAGCGCACATAGATGTCGGCAGGCACATACACGCCAGCCAAGTGGCCGATATGCACACCTCCGTTGGCATAAGGCAGAGCCGCTGTCACGGTGGTGCGTTTAAACTTCTTTTCTTCCATTTATATTCTTGTTTTTTTTGTTTTTATCTTGCCAATGATGTTATGCGTCGCTTGCCGCTCGCCAAGGCATCAAAGCCATGCTTTTTATGCTCGGCGACGGAGCTTTGCGTGTAACAATGTGCAAAATTACTAATTTTTTTATTCACAGCGAGTTTTGCCACTGCATTTTTTCAGTCTCTGTTCAATGAGAGCCATCTTATAACGCCGGTCCATGGAGAACGTCTTGCCGTTTCGCTCTATAAAAGCGAAGAGGTTGAACGCCTTGTCGAGCAAGAAGTTGCGGTCAGGACCCGTCACGGTGTCGGCCTCGGCATAATAGAGCTCGGCGAGCATCTCCATGCGCTCCAGCCGTTGCCCCTCGTCATAGGAGGCGAGGGCACGCATCGCCACATCTATCGTGGCATTGTGATAAAGCTCATAGGGACCGATATATTGCTCATAGAGCTTCTTCAGCTCCTCGCGCCGGTGCTCAAGGTCTTTGCCTTCGAGCAAGAGTTGAAGGGCTGCCATAAATTCGCGGATCAACCGCATGATATAATCGCGTTGTAACATTGTTTTTTTTGTTTACACTTCTGGAACAGCCTCGTCATCATGTCCGCAAAACTGGAACAGCTTCTTGTAGAAGCCGTGCTTCGTCATTGTCGCGGCGTTGCCAAGGATAATCAGTTTCATGCGGGCGCGCGTTATTGCCACGTTCATGCGCCGCAGGTCTGAGAGGAAGCCAATCTGCCCGTCGTCGTTGGCACGCACAAGAGATATTATTATCACGTCGCGCTCCTGACCTTGAAAGCCGTCCACCGTGTTGACGGTGATGAGACGGCGCAGGGGGCGCAGCTCGTCGTCACGGCGTATCAGCTGGCGCAGATACTGCACTTGAGCCCTGTAAGGCGAGATCACACCCACGTCGATCCGCTCGTCAAGTGCCCGTGTGCGCCCGATCTTTGCATAATAGGAGCGCAGGGTGTCGATGGTGAGCTGTGCCTCTTGCTTGTTTATGCGTCCGAAACTCTCGCCCACAAACTCTTCCTTTGCCCCCGTGAGCGACGTGTCGATCCATTGCATCGGCTCGTCATAGTCGAGTATGCCGCGGTTCTTGACCTCAGGCGCCGTCTGCACCTTGCCACCGTAGAACCAGTCGCTCGAAAACTTCATGATGTGCTCGTTCATGCGATACTGCACGCCCAGCAGCGTCACCACGTCGGGGTGGTTCTCCACGATGCGCTCCATGAGCGTCTTGCCCAGTCCGCCGCGCAGGGCGGCGATGCTCTTCACCGTCGGTGGCAACTGACAATGGTCGCCTGCAAACACCACACGCGTGGTGCGGCGCATGGGAATCCAGCAGGCAGCCTCCAGAGCCTGTGCCGCCTCGTCGATGAACAGCGTCCCAAACTTCATGCCGTCCAGCAGCCGGTTGGCCGCTCCCGTGAGCGTGGAGGCTATGACACGCGCCTCGCCAAACAGCTCGGCGTTGATGCGCAGCTCCAGCTCGGTGGCACGGCTCTTCAGACGTTCCATCTTCTGGTGCCAGCTGTCAGAGCGTTTGCGTTGCGACCGCAGCTCGCGCATGGCCTTGCGCAGGCTCCACAGCTGCGGGTAGTCGGGATGTGCCTCGAAGCGCCGCTCATAGGTGAACGACAGCATCTTGTCGTTCACCCTTGTGGGGTTGCCTATGCGCAAGACCGAGATGCCACGGTCAACGAGCTTCTCGGCAATCCAGTCGACCGCCATGTTGCTCTGGGCACACACCAGCACCTGACTCTCCCTTTGCAGCGTCTCGTGAATGGCCTCCACGAGCGTTGTCGTCTTGCCCGTGCCTGGAGGGCCATGCACCACCATCACGTCTTTCGTCCACAGCACCTCGTTCACCGCCTTCTCCTGTGTGGCGTTGAGCCACGGGAAGCGCATGGGTGCGAAAGCGAAATGTTGGGGGTTCACCGTCGGCGTGTAGAAGAGGTCGCGCAGATAAGCCATGCGGTTGCCCTTGGCACGCATGGCGCGGTCGAGGGCCTCGAACATCAGGCGGTAGGAGGTCTCGTCAAACGACAGTTGCACACCCAGCGGTGCGCCAGGCTGTTGCAGCTCCACCGCTCTCGACATGTCGGGCAGCGTCACCACCATGCGTCCCCCGTCGGCATAGCTCACCGTGGCGGTGAACGACAGATAGCTGATGGTGGTCTGCTCGTTCTTCACGGGTGCCGAGGTGGTGGTGAAGAACATCACGGGGCGTCCAAACTCGAAGTTGTGTTCAATGTCGTCATCCTGTTGCCGCACAATCTCCACACAGGGCTGGTTGAGCGAGTTATAATAGCTTCGTCCCGCCGTCACCGGGTACCACGCGTCGCCACGCTTCACCTTGCGTGCCATGCCTGTGGCCTCCGTCTGCCGTCGGAAACTCTCCTTCTCACAGGCATATTCGACCTGCAAGAGGGCTTTTTGCTGCATTAATGCTTGAATAGGCGTATTCATGACTGCAAAAGTACTGATTTTTTTGTATCTTCGCATCATAATTTTGCTTAATAAGCGAAAGAGGGTTGCAAGAAGGAGCCACATGAGGCATTTCAAGAAGAAGCCATAAGGCATTTCAAGAAGCAACAAAAAAAACGAAAAAGAACAAGAAGAAGATGATAACACTCAAGAACCTCGTTGTGGGCTACCCCGACGGCCGACACACAAGACAGCTCAACCACGCTGCCAACGAAGAGGCGCGTGACGGCATGCTCACCTGCCTCATTGGCGCTAACGGCGCAGGCAAGTCGACCTTGCTGCGCACCATCGCGGGCTTCCAGTTGCCCCTCGAAGGCACGGTGTTGCTTGGCGGCGACGATGTGCGGACGCTTTCGCCCCGTCAGCGTGCAGAGCGCATGGCGGTGGTGCTCACCGACCGGCCCGACGTGATGTGTACCACGGTGTGGGAGATGGTGGCCACAGGGCGTGCTCCCTTCACGGGCTTCTGGGGGCGTCTCTCCGGTAAGGACCGCAACATCGTGACCCGCTCGTTGCGTCTTGTCGGCATAGAGTGGATGGCAGACCGAACGGTGGCGAGCCTCAGCGACGGTGAGCGTCAGAAGGTCATGATTGCCAAGGCGTTGGCGCAACAGACGCCTGTCGTTCTCCTCGACGAACCGACGGCTTTCCTCGACTATCCAAGCAGGGTGGAGGTCATGCAGCTCCTCCTTAACATCGCCCACGAAGAGCACAAGACCGTGCTCCTCTCCACCCACGACCTTGACCTCGCCCTCCACACCGCCGACCGCCTCTGGCTTTTTGAGAAAGAGAGAGGGGAAAAGAAGGAGGAAGAGGAAAGAAAAGAAGAAGTGAAGGATGAAGAGGAAGGAAAAGAGGAAGAGGAAGAGAAGAAGACAAATGGAGACGAGATGTCAAAAATAATAAGCGGCACCCCACAAGAGCTTGTTTCCAATGGTAGCATCTCACGGTTTGCAAAAGGGGCATTAAAATGTTTGTAAAAGGGGCATAAAAATAGATGTCAATCAAGCCGAAGTCGGCACGTTTCGGTCGGCGTGTATGCTGATCTCGGTCGGGATATGTGTGTACCTCGGTCGAGATACATGTGTACCTCGGTCGGGATACGTGTGTACCTCGGTCGGGATACATGTGTACCTCGGTCGGAGCGCGATGACCATAAAGCCTCTTTAACGTTATCCTTGCATGTTTTTAAAGACAATAGAGACAATAGGGACAATTTCTCCCGAAGATGGATGTCGGAACGTTATCTGTTCGGCATGTAGGTATAGGCGTTGGGCGATGTTGGCAGACGGTTCGATGGCGTTGCCATAGAGCGGGTCGCCCAAGATGGGGCAGTTGAGGCCGAGGTGGTGGGCACAGTGCATGCGCAACTGGTGCGTGCGTCCCGTGACGGGCGTGAGGGCTATGAGCTGATGCCCGTCGATGACCTTAAGCAGGCGGAAGCGGGTGACAGCGGGCTTGCCATGCACAAAGTCGACGAGCTGTCGCGGACGGTCATCGAGGTCTGGACGCAACGGCAGCGTTATCGTGCCTGTGTGAGACGAATGCCACACCACATGCTCGCCTGTCAAACCTTCATGAGGCACCCCTTCGAGCAAAGCGAGATAGCTCTTGCTGACGGTGTGGTCAAGAAACTGCTGCTGCAAGGCCTTATGCGCCTCGCGGGTGCGGGCGATGAGGAGCAGTCCGCTGGTGTCCATGTCCAGTCGGTGAACGATGACAGGCACATCGGCAGCTATGCCGTAATGCTCGCGCACAATGCTTTCCACCGACAGACGGCAGCTCTTGCCAGGCACGCTGAGCATGCCCGACGGCTTCGACACCACCGCCATCTGCTCATCCTCATATATAATATGTAGGGACGCGCCACATTTCTTATATATATGACCCTGCGCGTCCAAAAAACCATTATCGTCAAGAGAGGCCTTATCTGCGTGAGCTTCATTTGTATCAAGAGAGGCTTTATCATCAAGAGAGCCTTTTTCATCATTCGTTGTTCCCCCGCCCTCTTCTTCTCTCAGCGGGTAGACCTCCTCGGCACCAGGCAACGGGGCATCGAGCCCCTGGAGCATAAACTGAAGGATGGGATAACACTTGCTGCGACAGGGAGGGTAAAACTGTAGATGGCGGCGCACCTCGGTGGGAGGAGGGGCGCCAAGCCAAAACTCGGCAAGGGAGACGGGGCGCAGGTTGTGAGCGTAAGCAAACTGTAGGAGCTTCGGAGCGCAACAGTCGCCAGCCCCTGCCGGTGGCAGCGTGCCGTTGAAACGGGCAAAGATGTCGATGAGCGTGCGGCGCATGCCCTTGGCGTTGAGCATGACATACTGGTCGAAGAGCCACCGCTGCAAGGCATCGCTACCCTCGCGGCGCTCACGCTTAAGAGCCTCGATCTCACGCTCCAAGACATCGAGAGCCTCTTGATGTTCAGCCACGGAGGCCTCACAGCTTTTCATGAGACGGCGGAGCTGCGCCTTGTCGTGCTGACTCTCGCGTATGAGCATGGCCTTCGTGGCATCGTCCATCTGCGGCTGCTCACGACGCATGGTGTCGCGCCGCGCCTTGCGCGCCTTCACCTCCTCGCGTTCCCGGGCTATCACCCTGTCGGTCTGTTGGCGCACTTGCTCAAGACGCTGCCGCGCCTCGAAGAGCTGCGGGCGTTGCATGAGCTCTGCTATGCGGCGGTTCATGCCGCTGATCTCGCGCTCCTTGGTCTTGAAATGGCCGTTGGGCTGCTGCGCATCGAAGACGGGCGGCACGAAGAACGGCCAGTCGTTACGCCCACCGAGCAGACCCGAGTGGGCTGCAAGGAACGCAAGGCATCCGCCAGGGGCCTCAACAACGAGCACGCCATACATCTTGCCGCACACCTCGCCCGCTGTCAGCTCCGGGTGCTGCTCCACATAAGCAGCCACGCGGCGGGCGGCAACGAAGGCGAGAGCGCGGGGCGACTGGCCGGTCTGCCCCCCACCCTCTGCTCCTGTCATGTCGTGCAGCCAGTTGTTGAAACAGCCTTTTTCGGCTGCCTCTCTGTTTTTACCGTTACTCATCGTTCTTATTGACCTTTTGTTTTGTTATTAAACACCTGAAACCATCAAAAAACAAAAACAGGCGCCCCCAGCGAGGACGCCCGTAAGTGTGTGTGTATTGAAGACCTACTTCTTTGTCGACTCCAGCACAGGCAGGATGGCTGTGCCTATGCAAGCGTTAGGCATCTGGATGTTGAGCAGGGCGCACACCGTGGCTGCCATGTCCACAATCTTGGTGGGCTGGTAGGTGTTGCCGTGGCCGATCTTCCATCCCATGAACAGCAAGGGGATGTGTGCGTCGTAGGGGTTCCATGCGCCGTGGGTCGTGCCGATATAATCGTCGCCGAAGCGCCATGTAAACACCTGAGGATGCGTGACAACCATGATCTCGCCTGTGCGGCCGGGGAAGTAGGCGTTCAAGGCACGCTCACGCAAGAACTCGGGCATGTTGCTTGTTGCGATGTGCTCCATGTCGACAACATACTGTGCCTCGGGATCTTTCTTCAGCTCCTTGACGGCAGCAGCCTTCACGTCGTCCCAAGAGAGCTTGTTGGCCTCAATGAGCTCACGGTCAAGATAAAAGAAGTTGTTAAGCATGTCCTTGATGAGGTTGCCCTGCACGCCAAACTGCTTTGCCAGCTCCTCGTTGGCCTTCTTCATGGCACCCTTGCCGTCCCATCCGCCAGCGGGGATTTTGTGTTTCTTCAGCAGGTTGGGGTTATGGGCACCACCATGGTCGGCGGTCATCACCACCAGATAGTTGCCCTTGCCCACCTGCTCGTCGAGAGCTGTGAGGAAGGCGGCGAGCTCCTTGTCTGAGCGCATGTAGACGTCCTGGTTCTCCTTGCCGCGTGTGCCATACTGGTGGCCTACGGCGTCGGTGCTTGAGATGCTCACGCACAGCATGTCGGTGACATCGTGCTTGCCCATTTGCTCGTTCTTCAGAATGGCCTTGGCGAGGTTGAACGTGGCGGTCACGCCGTCGCTGCTGACCTTAAGTTCCTTACCCGGCACGGCGTTCTCCTTATTGTATTTCTGCATCCAGTCGGGCAACTTTTCCATATAATAGGTGCTGGTGACGAAGCATCCCGAAGGTTTGTCGTACCAGTAGGCAGCGTCGGCAGCATGTCCTGCGGGCAGAATGGAGGCACGGTCTTTCAGCGCCACGCCCACCACCTTAGCTTTCTGGTCGGTAGCCATCTTCAGCTGGTCGCCGATGGTTGTCGAGAGGAGATGAACGGGGGAAGCCTCACCGGTTTTACCCTTTGCTCCAACCGTCTTCACGCTGTGGTCCTCGCAGCTTGACACCTGCTTGCCGTTGACATAAAAGTTGTTGCCGGCGATGCCGTGGAAGGCGGGCACCGAGCCTGTATAATTGCTCGTGTGGCCAATGGCTGTGACGGTGGGCAGATAGTTGATCATCTGGTTGTCGCAACTGAAGCCCTCGTTCATGAGACGCTTGAAGCCGCCCTCGCCAAACTGGTCGTAATAATAGGTGAGATAGTCCCAACGCATCTGGTCAAAGATTATGCCCACCACGAGTTTCGGTCTCTGGATCTGTGCGTTGGCTATCATGGCCATGCAGCAGAGAATTAGTGTAATAAAATGCTTTTTCATATTGTCTGTTGAGATTGTTCCTTTGCAAAGGTAACAATAAAAATCGTAACATCTGTTGCGCGTGGCCCGTTTTTTTGGTTTACAAGCCGCCGCCGTCCGTTTTTTCAGATGTTTGCCCACACAGTAGGCAAATGGCGTGGCGAAGATTAAAAAGTTGGCGCTTTTGTTTGTTGTGTCACTAAAAAACCGTAACTTTGGGCAAAACAAATGTGGGGTGCTGGCAATCTCCCGCGCCTATATAAACATAATATATAGACATTGACGCTATGGAAAAGGAAAACAAAATTACACAGGAAAATTTCGAATCCACATATCAGGACGAAATAGAGGTGGCACGCATAGACAAGTTTGTGTGCGACGAGATGGCACGCCAGATTCACCGTTACATCAAGGCGATGAAAGGCAGCAAACAGATCATGCTCAAGTTTGAGGAGAGCATGGCCGGGATGACGGTTGAACAGAAAGAGGAGGTGATAGCCAAATATATTGACCTTAACCGCAAGGCCATCAGCGGTCTCGACTTCAAGATCGTGCTCGCACGCTCCATGGCCAACTATTGCGACACGTTCGCCTATCTTGTGCATCTGGTCAACGACAAGCGCAAGATGGTGTTCTATCTGAACAGGATAAAAGACAAGTATCTACAGTTTCACGAGGTCTTTGAGCAAGACGGCCATTTCGGCATGAAAGACTATAAGGGCAACATCTTGCTCCACCCCGTCTACGATTTTCTGCGCACCTGCTATGTGTATGTCGACGACCTCAAGTCGCTCCCCGTCATAGCACAGAAGAACGGCAAGATGGGTCTGGTCATGCCCGACGGCAACGACACCGTGGTCGCTCCCTTCGAGTATGACGACATCTCGCTGCGCGACGAATATCCTTATTTCGAGGCTGTGAAAGAAGGCGTGGAAGGCGTCATCAACAGCGACGGAAGGTTTCAGGGAACGGTTTAAAGGTAAAAAGGTAAAAAAAGGGCTGACGCCGTTGAGAGAGGATATAATGTTATAGCTTGAGCTATAGATTTTTTATGGCTTATATGGTTTATATGGCTCATATTTCCTTATAAGAAAAGCCATAAGAAGCTATAAGAAAAAGCTTTAATAAAAAATATAAACCTCTATCAACGGCGTCAGCCCTTTTTTTACCTTTTTACCTTTTTACCTTTAAAAGTCCTTTTTACCTTTAAACAATTTCCCCCAAATCCCGCTCAATAGGTATCCCGCAGTTTTTGTCTTCGTTGTCGCGGTTCTTGTCGATGAGGTTATACACCGAGTCCATGGCTTTCTGGGTCGACTGCGCAAGCGTCAGGCCATCAAGCATGTGGCCAATGAGCACGGCAGAGAAGATGTCGCCTGTGCCGGGGAAATGGACAGGTATCTCGCTGAACGGCAGCTCAAAATAGGTACTGTTCATGTGGCTATAGCCCACCACCGAGGGACGGCCCTCAACAAGGATGCTTGTTATCACCACCGACTTGGCTCCTATCTCTCTCACACCATCGATCAGCGCCTTTGCCTCGTCGCGCGACACGCCCTCGGCATGATAAGGCTGGTCGGTGAGCAGACACGCCTCGGTGTGGTTGGGATAGGTCACATCGGCCACGCTCACCATCTCGCGCATGGCCTTTACAGCTGCCTTGCCCACGCCGTTGTAGAGCTGACCCTCGTCGCCCATCACAGGGTCCACAAACACCAGAGCACCCTTCTTGGCTTGCTCGCGGCAGAACTGTGACACCACCTCGGCCTGACGCTCCGACGGCATGTAGCCTGTTGCCACGGCATCAAACTTGAAGCCGAGCTTCTTCCAGGTCTTCAGGGTGCCAACGATGTAGTCGGTGGTCTCCAACTGCTCAAAACGACCATACTCGAACGTATTGGAAATGAGCATGGTGGGAATGTTATAGGTAGGATGTCCCATATAAGAGAGGATGGGAATCATGACCGCTGTGGCCACCTTGCCATAACCCGGCATGTCGCACACAAGCAGAACGTTTTTCTTGTTTTCTGTCATCACAATCTTTTTGCTTTTTATTTGCAAACTTACTCAAAAAATGTCGTTTTTTTCTTTTTATTGTGAAAAAATGACAATTGGGGGTTCAAATTTGTGCTTTGTCAATAAAAATAATTACCTTTGCACGTCTGGCACGCATGATGCGCGCGACATAGAAACGCACTCATTCACACTAAAACACAAGCGACACAATTCAACACGATGAAAGATATTTGCTGCATTGGACACATCACCAAAGACAAGATTGTCACACCACGTCAGACCGTCTACATGGCGGGTGGCACCTCATTCTATTTTGCTTACGCCTTCAGTCACCTCCCCAACAAGGTGTCTTTTGAGTTGGCCACCAAGCTCGGAGCCGATGAGATGCATGTGGTTGAAAAGATGCGCAATGCAGGCATTGACGTGCGCACATGGCTCAGCCGCAAGTCGGTGTTCTTCGAGAACATCTATGGCGAGGACCAGAACGACCGCACGCAGAAGGTCAGAGCAAAAGCCGACCCGTTCACCGTGGAAGAGGTGCAACAGCTCGACGCAAAGATCTATCATCTTGGCTCGCTCCTTGCCGACGACTTCTCACCCGAGGTGGTGAAATGTCTCGCACAGAAGGGACGCATATCTATCGACGCACAGGGCTACCTGCGCGAGGTGCGCGGAGAGGATGTCTTCCCCATCGACTGGGCAGACAAACGCGACATTCTGGCTTACACCGACATCCTGAAGGTCAACGAGCACGAGATGGAGGTCATCACAGGCTGTCCGGAGCCTCACGACGCTGCTCGCCAGCTCGCCATCTGGGGCGTGAAAGAGGCTGTGGTGACGCTGGGAAGCTATGGCTCGCTCATTCTTGCCGACGGCCATTTCTACGAGATTCCGGCCTACGCACCACACGAGATTGTAGATGCTACAGGCTGCGGCGACACCTACTCGGCCGGCTACCTCTACTGCCGCTCACAGGGCGAGAGCATAACAGAGGCGGGCAAGTTTGCTGCCGCCATGTGTACGCTGAAGCTCGAACATAGCGGACCGTTCGACAGAAACATTGACGAGGTGGAGAAGGTTATGAGGTGAATTCTGATTTTTGAATTTTGAATTTTGAATTGTTGCGGCTTTGCCGCAATTTTGAATTTTTGAATTTTGATTTTTTACAAGGCACAGGGCTTTTTGAGCATTTTCTTGGGGGCTTTGAGCATTGAGCAAATCGAGCATTTGAGCAATTCGAACATTAAGCAATTCGAGCTTTTGAGCATTGAGCAATTTGAGCATTCGAACAATTCGATTTTTTGAAAAATTCGAGCATTCGAGGAATTCGAGCCTTTGGGCATTTGAGCAAATCAATTCTGCAATTATAAGATATTTAGAAGATCTGACATTGGAAGAAAAAACGTTTGGAAGCTTAAAAAATGGTCACAAACCGTAAAATATAGACAATAATTCTTTCTATTTGGAATTACACTAAAGAAAAAAAATAATGACAAACAACTACTTTACAAAGTGTCTTCGTACACTAACGCTGCTTGTTGCCTTCGTGGCCACAGCGCTACATGCACAGGCACAGGCAAAGACAGCCTATGGCATGTTATGCTATGACGAGGAACAGGTGCGCATACCCAACTCGTTCGTGAGTTTCCCTTTGCAAGACAAGGGAACATTCGAGTTTAAGCGCTTCTTCGGCGATGCCACAAACCTCGTTACAGCAGGTGCCTACGCCGACGGTTATTATTTCGTGGCTCGTGCCGCCAACATCACGTCGCAGACAGACGGCAGCAAACAGACGGTACCCACCGACCTGCTGCGCTACGACGTCGACAACGATGAGTATGAGGTGTGGGGTGATATCATCAACTCTGCCTCTATCATCTACGACATGACCTACGACTACAGCACAGGCACGCTCTATGCCATCTCTTACGACAAAAGCATCAACAAGTCGGAGCTGCTTGTCTTCGACACACAGCACAAGACGGGCCGCGCTAACAAGGTGGGTGACCTGGATGAGGCCTATTACACCCTCGCCTGCACCTACGACGGACAGCTCTACGGCGTGAACCGCTACGGCAACGTGTGCAAGATAAACAAGGAGGATGCCACAGCAGAGCAGCTGTTCGGAACAGGCATGGTTCCACAGTATTTCCAGACCATGGAGTTTGACCACGACAATGGCACTCTCTACTGGATCGGCAACGGCATGACCGAGATCAGCGGAACCACTTACCAGACCGACTTCATAACAAAGGTGGATCTCGAAAACAAGCGTCTCGACCTCGTCGGCAAACTCGGCTCAGCGCCTCAGGTGGCAGGTCTCTACATACCCTTCTCTGCCGCAAAGCCCGCAGCACCCGCTGCCGTGCAAAACCTTAACGTGCTGGCTGATGCCAAGGGCGCATTGAAGGCTACCGTGGCTTGGACAAACCCGTCAAAGACTTATGGCGGCGAGGACCTCGCCAACATCTCCAAGGTGGAGATCTACCGTAACCACAGCAAGAAGCCGGTGAAGACATTCACCGACGTGAAGCCCGGACAGGCCATGACATGGGTAGACGAAACCATGACAGAAAGCCGCAGATACACATACGCCGTATATGCCTACACCACCAACGACCGCGACGGCAGAGGTGCAGAGACAAAGGCTACCACCTTTGTGGGACACGACACACCCAAGGCTCCAAAGAGCCTTAAGCTCACCAAGGAAACAAACCAGAAGGTGACCCTGAGCTGGGACATCGACGAGCTCGGCACACACGAGGGCTTTGTGGACCACTCTTCGCTCACATACACCGTGACACGTATGCCCGACAACAAGGTCATAGCTGAAAACACAAAGGCCACACAGGTCACCGATGCCGACATAACAAAGGCGCTCATCTACAACTACTCGGTAAAGGCTGTAAACGCCGATGCTGAGAGCGAAGCAACAAAGACAGAGGACGTGGTGCTCGGTCCTACAGACAACATTCCTGCCAACTATGACTTCAACACCTGCGCTCAGTCGTGGACCATGGTCGACGCCGACGGCGACAAATTCGGATGGCTCTGGTCAACGAAGGAATATAACGAGAACGAGGAGGACAAGGTGCGCACAATAAGCCACCAGGGCAGCAACCTTAAGCAGTCTGACGACTGGCTCATCTCTTATTACCTGCCCTTCGAGGCTGGAAAGAAATATGCTGTGACCGTCAACTCTCAGAGCTTCGGTCCTAACCACATCGACTTCTACCTGCTCAAGGATCTCAACTACAACGCTCCTGTTCAGGAACTCAACAAGATGGACCTGGCTGCCACACAGCAGGTCAAGAGCCACACCTTCGTGTTCACAGCCAAGGAGACAGGCGTGTTCAGCATTGCTCTCCATGCCACATCTGAGCAAAACTCTCACCTGCTTGACCTCTATGGTCTGAGCATAAAGGAGGCCAACAACCACGACCTCGCTGTCGTTTCTCTCAACGGTCCAGCACGTCCCTTCGTTGGCAAGCCCACCATCTATCAGCTGGTAGTGGAGAACCAAGGTCAGCAGACAGAATGGGGCTTCAACGCCATGCTCGTAGACGCTGACGGCAATGAGCTTGTCAAGAAGAACTACGCCAAGAAGAAGTTGCCATTCGGCGAACGCGCCATCGTGGATTTGGAATGGAAGCCCACTTCAGAGATGGCTATCTACGGAAAGATTGTCACGTTCCAGGGCGACGACAACCTCGACAACAACATCAGCGATGCGTTGACCATACAGCCACGCGCCGACTATGACGGCTCGCTCGTGCCCATCCCCACAAGTCCTACGACAAGCGGATGGTACGCTCCCTTCTGTCTCAACACCGAGTATGGCGCCGCACAGACCGTCTACAGCGCCAAGGAGGTCGGCAACACCGACGCACGCATTGACCGCATAGCATGGATGTACGAGAACGAGGGTCCTTCTGTCGACGTGAAAGGCGTGAACGTGAAGGTCTACATGGCCAACACCGACCTTGAGGAGAACACAAAATGGATTCCCGAGACCGACTACACCCTGGTTTATGAAGGTCCGCTGAACGTGCCTGCAAAGAAGAGCGACGAGCTCACCATAGCCTTCAAGAAGCCGTTCCACTATCAGGCCGGCAAGAACCTCGCGGTGCTCACCGTTTCTGAGTCGCTTGAGAACTACTACAATTTCTTCTGGTATGCGTCATACAACAGAGGCGCCAACAAGGGTGCTTATATATGGTACTCGCAGGGCCTCGACATCACCGCCTTCGACTGGTCAAAGACGGGCTATGTTGACAACGAAGAGGTAGGTCGTGCTCCCTCTGTTATGCTCTACCTCAAAACAGACGCAACAGGCATCAACCAGCCCGTCGCCGACATGTCGGGCGCTGCCTACGACCTCTTCACCGTTGATGGCGTCAAGGTAGGCTCAGGCTTCTTCTCTGCCGAAGGCACCATCAGCACCGCCAACCTCAAGAGCGGCGTTTATGTTGTGAAGGCCACCAAGAACGGCAAGAGCCAGAGCATGAAGATCAGCGTGAACAAGTAATGTAAAAAAAGGAGAAAACTTTATAATAAGGAAAACCTTTATAATAAGGAAAGCCCCCTACGGCAGATTGCTGTAGGGGGCTCTTTTTTATATGTTTTGAAATCTCAATCGAACAACCCTGGAGTCGCCACATCGCTGTCATACATGTTGCGGCCCAGATGCTTGTAGGCAAGCGGGGTGACGACACGTCCGCGTGGCGTGCGCTTTATGAAGCCCTCCATGATGAGGTAAGGCTCATACACCTCCTCCACGGTGCCTGCATCCTCGCCGATGGCGGTGGCGATGGTAGACACGCCCACAGGACCGCCGCGAAACTTGTCGATGATGGTAAGCAAGATCTTGTTGTCGATCTCGTCGAGACCATACTGGTCGATGTTGAGCGAACTGAGCGCTATGTTGGCTATCTCGGTGTTTATGCGTCCGCTACCCTTGACCTGGGCAAAGTCGCGCACGCGACGCAACAGAGCGTTGGCGATACGAGGCGTGCCGCGTGAACGGCGCGAGATCTCCAGTGCCGCATCGTCATCAATGGGCACGTTCAGGATCGCTGCCGAGCGTTTGATGATGCGCGTGAGCGTGGCAGGGTCATAATATTCGAGGTGCAGGTTTATGCCGAAACGAGCACGCAAGGGAGCCGTGAGCAGTCCGCTGCGCGTGGTTGCTCCCACAAGCGTGAACGGGTTAAGGTCGATCTGTATTGACCGTGCCGACGGCCCCTTGTCGATCATGATGTCTATGCGGTAGTCTTCCATCGCCGAGTAGAGATACTCCTCCACCACAGGCGACAGGCGGTGAATCTCGTCAATGAAGAGCACGTCGCGCGGTTCCAGCGAGGTCAGAATGCCCGCCAGGTCGCCGGGCTTGTCGAGCACTGGTCCGCTCGTTATCTTGAAGCCCACGCCCAGCTCGTTTGCAATGATGTTGCTGAGCGTTGTCTTGCCCAGACCCGGAGGTCCATGCAAGAGCGTGTGGTCGAGCGGCTCTCCACGATATTTTGCCGCCTCCACAAACACCTCCAGGTTTTCCACCACCTTCGGCTGTCCGCTGAAGTCGCCAAAGCGCAATGGTCGCAGAGCGTTCTCAAAGTCTTTCTCCTTTGAGGTCGTGCCCTCTTGTCTTATATCGAAATCGTCTGTCATCACGTTTGTTTTGTTTTGTTTATGCAAACTTACTCATTTTTTTCCGAATAAACCTTCTTCCAAGCAAATGTTCTTTTATCATTAACCGATTTTTTACCATTCAAAGCGCCCCAAACGTCACCATAACGATGCCGTTAGCCTCATGTTTTTCATCGTTTCAATGCTAAAATTAGTCAAAAAGAAAATTATCAGCAAATTTTTTTGACAAAATGTTGGCTGTGTCATTTATAATCGCTAATTTTGCTAACAATTTGTAACCGTAAATAGAAAAAACTTAAACTGTTGATTAATGGACAAAATTGATAATTTGGACAAGAAGATTCTCAGCATCCTCTCCAAAAACGCGCGTATACCTTTTAAAGATGTAGCCGCCGAGTGTGGAGTGTCGCGTGCTGCCATACACCAGCGTGTGCAGCGTCTTATGGAAGACGGCATCATCACAGGCAGCGGATTTGACGTAAACCCCAAGAGCTTAGGCTATTCGACCTGCACCTATGTGGGTCTTAACCTTGAGCGCGGCAGCATGTACAAGGATGTCGTTAAGCGTCTGCTCACCATTCCCGAGATTGTGGAATGTCATTTCACCACGGGCCCTTACACCATGCTCGTGAAGCTCTATGCCCAGGACAACGAACAGCTCATGGACCTGCTCAACAACAAGATGCAGGGCATACCCGGCGTGGTTTCTACCGAGACACTCATCTCGCTTGAGCAGAGCATAAAGAGAGAGATTCCTGTTCACACAGAAGAATAAGATAATAAAATCAACGAGCCATGGCTCAAGGTTTTAAGGTTCTAAACCAAAGACAACGGTTTGAGGCTCAAGACAGGAGCCGCATGACATAATCCCCTTACCTGTAGGAGCGTTGCACTTTTATATATGTAACAGCTTTTCGTCTGAAAGCGTTGTAAGAAGCTTTTCTTCAAGAGGGAAGCGTTGTTAAACAGCTTTAAAGAAAGGAAACGCTGTTTGAAGCTTGTCTTCAGAAGAAAGCCATATATATGTGTGCAACGCGGCACGGGACGGGGATTTTTGTTTTATAACGTGTAACAAACAACTGGTTTTGCGATGTGTAAATTCAATCTTAAGAATCGACTTAAAGAGATATACAGCAAGTTTCCCGAAGCAGAGAAAGCTCCCGTCATTGGCATAACAACCAACCACGAGGGCATGGACGCCACGCTGCGAGAGAAATATTATGAACAGGTGGTGAAGGCTGGCGGCGTGCCTATGCTCATTCCGCCCGTCAACGACGTTAACGTCATTATAAACACGCTCAACGCCATCGACGGACTCATCCTTAGCGGCGGGGCCGACATCAACCCCTTGTGGCAGAACGAGCAGCCCTCGCCACAGCTGCACAACATCAACAGCTATCGCGACGAGGCAGAGCTGCTCATCACACGTCTCGCCTATAACCGCTGCGTGCCTATCTTCGGCATCTGCCGCGGCATGCAGACGCTGGTCACAGCCCTTGGCGGACATGTGTGCCAGGACATCAACTCGCTCGAAGGGGTGCTGAAACACTCGCAAGACGCTGACCGCTCGGAGCCCACACACAAGGTGGAGCTGGAGATGGGCAGCATGATAGAGACCTACATGGAAGACTGTTCGCTCTACGTCAACTCGTTCCACCACCAAGCCATCGACAACCCCGGACCGCACCTGCAGGTGTCGGCGGTGGCACCCGACGGCATCATTGAGGCCGTGGAGAGCATGAAGGAGCAGAAGCCGGTCTTTGCCGTGCAGTGGCATCCCGAATGGATGGGCGACGACGGTCTGCCCCTCTTCCGCTGGCTCGTGGCTGAAGCCCAGCTGCACGCCAAGGCGAAGGAGATACACCGCGACATCATAACCCTCGACTCTCATTGCGACACGCCGATGTTCTTCCCGCAAGGTGTCGACTTCGGAACGCGCGACGAGCGCATTCTCGTTGACCTGCACAAGATGCACGAGGGACGGCAGACGGCTGTTACGATGGTCTCGTATCTTGAGCAGCCCAAGGACGGCAAGACGTTCAAGGAGATTGCGCCCTTCCCCGTGGAGGGTCCGAAAGAGTATGCCGACCTCATTTTCGACAAGATTCAAGACATCGTCGATGCCCACTCCGACGATCTGGCACTGGCACGCACACCCGACGAGTTGCTCGCCAACAAGAAGGCGGGCAAGCACACCATAATGCTGGGCATAGAGAACGGACAGGCCTTTGACCACTCGCTCGACAACATTGACCATTTTGCCAAGCGAGGCATCGTCTACACCACCCTGTGCCACAACGGCGACAACGACATCTGCGACTCGGCACGCGGCACACAGACATGGGGCGGCGTGAGCCCCTTCGGCCGTGAGGTGATTGCACGCATGAACAAGCTCGGCATCATGGTAGACCTCAGTCATGCCGCCGAGAGCTCGTTCTACGATGCGCTGGAACTGAGCACCAAGCCTATAGTGTGCTCCCACTCCAGCTGCCGCGCCCTCTGCGACCATCCGCGCAACCTCACCGACGACCAGATGAGATGTCTCGCACAGAAAGGTGGCGTCATGCAGGTAACAGCCTATCATGGCTTCCTCTCAGAAACAAGCGAGGCGACGATTCAAGATTTCATGGAGCACCTGCGCCATGCCGTAGAGGTGATGGGCATAGACCATGTGGGTCTGGGCACCGACTTCGACGGCGACGGCGGCATACCTGGCCTTGCCGACAGCAGCGACATGCTCAACTTCACACGCGAGCTCCTCATAAACGAGTTTTCTGAAGAGGACATAAAGAAGATATGGGGCGGCAACTGGCTGCGCGTCATGCGTGAGGTGCAAGACGTAAGATAAACCCGACGAGAGAAGAAAGCTCCCCACAAGGTTTTCCACAACAACATCAACAACAATGAAAAAAATTTTTCTGTATTTTTGTGCAGCCATCGTCATGGCAGCAACCATAAGCTCTTGCAAGAGCGCCAAGAAAGACAGCACAGCGGGCGACGAGACGGTGGCCCTTGTGGGACCGACGTTCAACGCCGACTCTGCCTACGCCTACTGTGAGCAGCAGTGTCTGTTTGGTCCGCGAACGATGAACAGCGAGGCACACGACAAGTGTGCACAATGGATCGTAAACAAGTTTAAGCAGTTTGGCTGCGAGGTGACCACACAGAACGCCGACCTGAAAGGTTGGGACGGCACCATGCTGAAGAGCCAGAACATCATAGCCCGTACCAAACCCGAGGTGACAACACGCCTGCTGGTGTGCGCCCACTATGACAGTCGCCCATGGGCAGACAACGACCCCGACTCTACCAACTGGCGCAAGCCCGTGATGGCTGCCAACGACGGCGCGAGCGGCGTGGCTGTGATGCTGGAGCTTGCCCGACTGATGCAGAACGACAGCACGGTGAACGTGGGTGTCGACTTCGTGTGCTTCGATGCCGAAGACTGGGGCACGCCTCAGTGGGCCGACGTGGCAGACAACGGCGACACATGGGCGCTCGGCGCTCAATATTTTGCTGAGAACCTGCCGAAGAACTATGACGTGCGCTACGGCATACTCCTCGACATGGTTGGCGGTCAGGGTGCGCGTTTCTACCAGGAGGGTGTGAGCAAGCAATATGCCCCCGAGATCGTGAAGAAGGTGTGGCGTGCAGCCCGTCAGGCTGGCTACGAGAGCATGTTCCCAAAGAGCGAGGGAGGCATGATCACCGATGACCATGTGCCTTTGAACCAGAAGGCCAACATACCCACCATCGACATCATTCCTTACTATCCCGACTGTCAGCAGAGCAGCTTCGGTCCAACATGGCACACCGTCGTCGACGACATGCAACACATCGACCGCAACACGCTGATGGGTGTGGGACAGGTCATGGTGCAGGTTATTTTTAGTGAAAAGTAATTTTAAAGGTAAAAAAAGGCTGACGCCTTGAAAGTGAAGAGGGAAGAGGGAAGAGTGAAGAATTCAATAGCCTTTTTTAAAGGTAAAAAAGTAAAAAGGTAAAAAGGTAAAAAAAAGCTGACACCTTTGAGAACGATGAGGTGTTTATAGCTTCTTTAAATGCCCCCTTAATGTGGCAAGAGCGAGAGCTTTGTGTCGGTGCTTCTTTTTTCTCCCTTTTCCCTTTGCGTTATCTCCTTTTTCCATTACCTTTGCAGCAGACAATTTACCATCACTACTAAAAAATAACAAAAACAATCTAACGAGTATGGCACACACACGTTTGACGGCTGCCGAAGCAGCAGCGCTAATCAAGAATGACGACAACATCGGATTCAGTGGATTCACACCCAACGGCATTCCCAAGGCCATCATCAGAGAGGTGGTCAAGAAGGCGAAGGCTCTACATGCCGACGGACAACCCTTTCAGGTGGGAATAGTGACGGGTGCGTCGGGCTGCCAGAGTCTGGAAGGCGACATGGCCAACGTCCATGCGATAAAGTTTCGCGGACCGTTCTCTACAAACAAGGACTTCCGCATACACACCAACCTCGGCGAGATCGACTATGAGGACATGCACCTCGGACATGTGGCTGAGCGTCTGCGCCGTGGCTTCTACGGCGAGCTGCAATGGGCCATCATAGAGGTGAGCAGCCTTGAGGAGGGCGACACCATGTGCAAGGCATACCTCACCACGGCGGGCGGCATCGTGCCCACCATCGTGCGCCTGGCCAAGCACATACTGATAGAGGTGAACCATTTCCACAGTCCCGACTCAAAGTTCCTGCACGATGTCTACGAGTGTGACGAATATCCAAACCGCCAGCCCATCCCTCTGCTCTCGGTGGGACAGCGCATAGGCACCAACTACGTTGAGATTGACCCCAAGAAGATTGTGGGCGTCGTAGACTGCAACATACCTGAAGAGGCACGCGCCTTCGTTGACCCAAACGAGGAGACGACACGCATAGGACAGAACGTTGTCGACTTCTTCCTGCGCGACATGAAAGCGGGCCACATACCATCAACAATGTTCCCCATACAGAGCGGCGTGGGCACCACGGGCAACGCCGTGCTCAAAGCCATTGGCCGCTGCGAGGGCTTGCCGCCCATGGAGGTGTTTAGCGAGGTCGTGCAAGATGCGGTGATCGAGCTGATCGAGAACGGCAAGATCTCACAGGCATCGGCAGCCGCCATGACCTGCACCAACGAGTGCATACAGCACGTCTACGACAACATCGACTTCTTCAGCCGTCATCTCACCCTGCGCCCCAGCGAACTGTCAAACGCGCCCGAGCTCATTCGCCGCTTCGGTGTCATCGCCATGAACACCGCCTTGGAGTGTGACCTCTATGGCAACGAGAACTCAAGCCACATCTGCGGCTCAAGTCTGATGAACGGCATCGGCGGCTCATGCGACTATGAGCGCAACGGCTCCATAAGCATCTTCTACACCCCGTCCACAGCCAAAGGCGGCAAGATCAGCGCCATCGTGCCTATGTGCTGCCATGTCGACTCAACGGAGCACGATGTCGACATCATCGTCACCGAGCAAGGCGTGGCCGACCTGCGCGGCAAAGGACCTATGCGTCGCGCACAAGAGGTCATTGAACACTGTGCCCACCCCGACTACAAGCCTCTGCTGCGCGAGTATCTGCGCATAGCGCCACAAGGCCATGAGCCACAGTCGATGCGTGCTGCCCTCGCCTTCCACGACACCTTCCTCAACAAGGGCGACATGCGCCTGTGCGACTTTGGCGAATATCTTTAGCCCACAGAAAGACTGTAAAAGATGAATTTTTTATTATCGGTGGTGGTGAGCATCCTCTCTTATGGTGCTGTGCCTAACGACACGACCGTGAACAACGCGTGTGGAAGCGTGTTCCAATAAGATTTAAAGAATAAAAAAACAAGAAAGAAAAATAATGATCCAATCGGTTCTTTATGTAGCGCTCGGCGGGGCCTTAGGCTCCGCCGCACGTTTTGTCGTGTCGCGTCTGGTTCAGGAACACGTCAGCACGCCCTTTCCTCTGCCAACAATGGCGGTAAACATTGTCGGGTGCTTGCTTATAGGTCTTGTCTACGGTTTTGCAGCCCGCCATGAAGGTTTGGGCGATGGCATGAAGCTCTTCCTCACCGTTGGCTTCTGCGGAGGCTTCACCACCTTCTCAACCTTCTGCAACGAGGGTCTTGCTCTCATGCGTGGCGACCATTTCGTGCTCGCCGCCCTCTACGCCTCAGTCAGTCTGTTCATCGGCCTACTCGCTGTTCAGGCAGGAACAATAATGGGGAAAAGCATTTAACGATGAATGCTTTTCCCCATTTTTTCTTCTCCCGCTTTTATATAACCAGAGTTTAGAAATGCAAGCTGTGGTTATTTCTTTTCCTTCTTGTTGTTGTCTTTTTCCGCCAGCTTCGTTCCCTTCAATATAGCCTCATACTCGTCTTGCGCGTTCAGCAGCCTTACCGCCTCCTTATATTGCGGGTCGTAACGCAAGCTGTGCTCAATGGCACCTTTCTGATAATAATAGACCGACATGAGGTCGAGAGCAACCATCTGCTTGATGTGCTCTTTGTTGTATGGCCAGTCGAGCTCCTTGTCGAGGTTGTGGTTGAGTTTCTTTTCCAGCGCCTCAAACTCGGCTTTTGCGTCATCATAATAGCCTTCGAAACGCGCCATGCGCTCCAGGTCTTTCAGATATTTGTCGCTCACGCGGTCATAGGTGAAGCCGCTCTCGATGATGTGCTTCTTAAGCAAGGCATAGTCGGCGTCGGTAAATTCAAACTCTGACGGCTTCGCCACCGTTGGGTGGTTCTTCAGATATTCCACCTCATAGTTGAGCAGCACGCTTGTCGTGTCCACACGCTCCAGGTAGAGCGCTATGTTAGGCAGCGAGTCGGCCTCCACCACCACGTCGGGCTTAATGCCACCGCCATCGCGCACCTCACGTCCTGCCGCTGTGTGGAAGATGTGTGTGAGCGAGTCGGGCACATGCTCTGTGTATCCACCCTTCGAGTGCTTATAGTTGATGGCCTGTATGCATCGTCCGCTCGGAATGTAATATTTTGCTGTTGTGAGCTTCAGCTTTCCGTTATAAGGCAGCGGCACGTTAGGCACCTGCACCAGACCCTTTCCGTAGGTTCGTGTTCCGAGCACCACGGCACGGTCAAAGTCTTGCAGCGCTCCACTCGTGATCTCGCTTGCGCTGGCCGTCTGTCCGTTCACCATCACCACGATGGGCATGACCGTGTCTATCGGCTCCACCGTTGTTGCGAACGTCTGGTTGGCACTCTTTATCTTACCCTTCATCGTGAGCAGCGTCTTGCCCTTGGGCAGGAACATGTTCAAGATAGAGATGGCGTCTTGCACGTTGCCGCCGCCGTTGCTTCTGAGGTCGATGATGAGCTTCTTTGCACCCTTCTGCTTGAGGTCAAGGAAGGCACGGCGGAAATCTTTCGACGAGCCGTCGATAAACTGGGTGTAGTTGATGTAGCCAATGTTGCCCGGCTGCAAGCCATAATAGGGCAGATACGGCATCTGAATGGCCTTACGCGTGATCTTCATCGTGAGCTTCTTGCCTGTTGTGGGGCGCAGCACCTTCAGTTCGAGCGTTGTGCCGGCATCGCCGCGCAGGTGGTCGCTGACATACTGGTTCGTCTGCTTTGTCATGTCCTCGCCGTCGATGCTGAGGATGATGTCGCCCTTGCGCAGTCCAGCCTCGGCAGCCGGCATGCCCTCATAGGGTTCGTTTATCACCACGCGCTTCAGCTTGAAGTTGTAGCTTATGACCGCTCCCACGCCGGCATACTTGCCCGTCATCATCTCCTTATACTCTGCCTGCTTGTCTTCAGGATAGTAGGTGGTGTAAGGGTCCAGACTGTCGAGCATGGCATTGATAGCTGTGCCCACCACATCGGTGGCGTTGAGCGTGTCCACATACATGAAATCGAGATTCTTGTATATGGCGTTGAACACGTCCATGCTTTTTGCCACATCAAAGTTGTGGTCTTTGCCGTTCTGCGCCCACAAGGGCAGCGAGAGGAGCATCGTTGCGAACAAAAAAAGTTTTCTCATATCTTTTATCTTTGTTTTCTTTTTTATTTTTTTACTTTTTACCTTTTTACCTTTAAAACGATTTTTCACTTTTCGTTTTTCACTTTTCCCTTAAATCGGCGTCAGCCCTTTTTTACCTTTTTACTTTTTTACCTTTTTACCTTTAAATTTATCCTCTGCAAAAGTAATATAATAAGGTGACAAAGCGTCCAAAAGCGTTGCTTTTTATTCTTTTTTTGTTCTTAAAGGGCGAAAAAGGAGGGTAAAAAAAGAAAAAAGAGAGGAAAACAAAAAAAATGCACCTTCAGCTTAATTTTTTTTGAAAAACATTTGGTGGTTTCGCAAAAACTTCATACCTTTGCAACCGCAATCAAGAACGATAGCACACAATGCTTCAATAGCTCAGTTGGTTAGAGCACCTGACTGTTAATCAGGGGGTCGTT
>OLFV01001048.1_pt1 | contig 28805 bp, 27 predicted proteins | sample 1605551 | NCBI WGS metagenome assembly OLFV01 (sample SAMEA3888922, study PRJEB22519) | human gut metagenome | biome: human gut; feature: human-associated habitat; material: faeces | place: Denmark | collected 2011 | reverse complement strand
AATTGATTATAAATAAATTAAATAGATGTCGTCTCGTTTAAACGGGACACTAGTGTAATTTTATTTTACTATAACTTCAACTATTTTAATCGACTAAAAATTGTATTTAATACAATTTTTGCCAGCATAAAAATATACTTCCAATAAGACTTGCGCAAAAACAAGAATATCGGATGGTGCGGAAAAATACTTAAATATTTATATAAGTCAAAGGTCGGATAAGTATAAAATGGACCAACCATCGGAGTTTTTCGATGTATAATAATAGTCGCATTAGTATCAACATAAATAGATTTTACTTTAGCAAATTGTCCTATAAATATAGAATATAAGTTAACATAATCTGCCTTCCTTAATAATATTACAGTAGTACCTGGCTCACAAAAAACGGCATTGTGACTACAAGAGCCCTCTGGTGCAGCAAAGAACTTGCAATGCACAAGCATTTGTATTTGCTCTTTAACTGAATATTTTTCTGGACTAATTACACAAAAACCTTTTTTCCTAAATAACTCATCGATATTCTTTTCTTCCCCCCATTCCCTCGAATCATCTACAGCAGACCGAGTAAATAACAATTTTTCTGGGCAAGAAGATTTAATATCAATATTCTGCTTTATAGTATCTATTACACATCTATATTCTTTCGTAAATCGTAACGAATTATTCTGAAGGAATAAACTTAAGTCTGGAAGAATTATAGTTTTACATTTTACACATTTAGTAATATGTAGCCATTTTGAAATATCAACATTAGCAAGCTTAAAAAGCTCACGATGCCATTCAGGTAAAGGACTATTAAAACTAGTCATATAAACTATTTTGGCACCTTTTGCTAGGAAATACCTACATTTATCTGTTTTAAGAAACCATAATCTGCTCAAATTATCAGTAATTGCATGCCCCCAACAAATATTAAAATACCCAATGAAAATATATGTGTCTTCGGATATTATTATATTGTCAGGGTTATAAGCTGTTCCACCTCCACATGTATATCCTGAAGAAATAATATACGATCCTTCCTCATCAAGAATTCCACCAGTTAATTTACCATTATCCCATCCTTTAGAAGAAAGTAATGTGGCATTTTTTAAAGAAATATATGACAAATCATCAGGACAAAACGATTCTTTTCGCCAAGCTTGTTCTAGTTTCTTTTTCCCCTTCTTTAAATAACCCAAATCAAATATTGAACTATCATTCATCTTATCATAATTTAAAAGTTCATTTTTTGAAATATTTATTTATAACTTTCTTTGCTATTATGCTCGGGAAAACAACTATACTATATAACTTTGCAGACCAAATTCCCAAATGAAGACATAGCCATAATAATCTTTTTGCCTTAGCCATTTGTTGAGGAGAACGATAATCAAAAGAATTTAATCTTTGACGATTAATCTCTGAACTGTTTTTTGTATCTTCTACCAAAACAAAAGATTCTGATGTATCTATTGGTTGATTTGGATAGTTATATGTGCCCGCTGTTACTCCATTAATAGTTGAATCAATTTTCTGACAATATAAACCACTCCCATCAAAACCTTGATTTTTAACTTTAGTTATAACAGGAGTTATTGCGTATTTGTCATATACAGCAAGTAATGATCGTCTGGAAATATCAGACTTGCATCTTAGCATCTGATTGCCAATTCCTGTTATATTACAAGCAGCTTCCATATATTCTTTCAAGCAAGCATCTATCATCTTTCGATAATTTCCTTTCTTGACGAATTCCTTTAGTTTTTTCAACATGATTCCCTGATAGTAAACATCATTCCAAGCCTCTTCCTTTTCTTTCCATAAGCCTGTGCCCCACATAGAAACATTTATTTGCTGTTTTAAAATGGTAGCTTCCTCAGAAACATCCCATTTTACAGGATAACTATAACCGCAAACTGCCAAAACATCAGGATCATCCTTATATTTTTCCAAACAAACATTCATATACTCCAAAAAATTAGGAGAAAAGACATTGTCGTCCTCAGAATAAATATAAGTATCAAAACGTTCTTTAATAACATTCTGTAATTCCCTACTATTTTTGCCCCCTCCATAGTTTACCTCTCTCAAATAAACATGAATCTTCTTAAAATTCATATTCCCTACTTGTTCAAGGTAACTTTTAATTTTTTCATAGCCCGGACGATGACTCTCTTTTGCAGGATAATCCAATCCTACAAAGACTTCTGTCATGTCCGCCCCCTTACAAAGCGAAAGAGATTCCAAACACTCTTTAAAATGTTCGTACCTACATAATGTAGGAATCATTACTGGTGCGTATATCATTATATATAATTATAGATAAATTAAATTATTATTTTCCATAGACAATTTTTTCTATTATTTTTCCTTTATGAAGAATATAACCTACTCCAATAGACAATGCTGTTATCACCACAGACAATCCAATAGCAACAATAAACATAAGCAAAGAATTTTCTGTTCCTTCCCAATTATTACCTAAATCCTTTAGATGAATCATACTGATGAAGAAATAGTGAATTACATAAATATCGAATGTTCGTTTACCGACAAAATCTAAAATATTTTCCCAACAAGACGTCGCTCCATGTCTGCCGACAAATAAGGTTACTACAATATATACCATACAAAAAGGTAAGAATATATGTTTGTTCAAACTAACTAAAGCATGAAAAGGCATATCCACACAAAATAAAAATGCATACGCCACAATACAAAGAGAGAACAACCAGTTCACCTTATGCATTTTATTCAATAAATTATATTTGGTCGTCATCACACCAAGCATAAAGAATGGATAGAAATTGCCACAATTAAGCATACAGAAGTAATCTTTTGTCTGAGCCGTATATTTCCATAATGCAAACATGCCCCCCCAGATTGCAATAGCTAATACTACATCTATATACCATTTCTGTTTAAAATTTAATCTATAAATACTAAGAGAGACATAGAATACAGCCAAGGTCATCAGATACCAGTATCCGTTCTTGTTTGGCGATTCAAGAAAGCCAATCAAGCCAGTCAAGAAGTCTTTTGAAAAGGTCATGGTGAAACAAATTCCAAACACAACCAATGGTAACAGCAGTCCTTTCAACTTCTTGCCCAACTTCCTAACGTCCCAATACGGAGCCACTACACCAGAGCAAGCCACAAGCCCACTCAGGAACATAAACAAAGGCATGTGAAAGCTGCTGATCCATTTGTACGTGATATCCTCACCCTGATTGAAAACCATTCCATAAACATGCCCTATGACAACCAAGAAGATTGCCATGCCCTTCATTCGGTCGATATAATCAATACGTTGTTTCATTATTTTAAATTCTTTATCACCCTGCACGGGTTCCCTACCGCCACACAATCAGCAGGAATATTCTTTGTCACTACGTTACCAGCACCGATGATGCTTCTTGCCCCAATGGTCACACCTTTCAAAATGATAGAATGAGCACCTACCCAAACATCATCCTCTATTTCAATTGGAGCAGACTTCGTGCCTTCATTGGATGTACGACGAGCCAAATAGTCTAAAGGATGAGCATCCGTATCAGTAATCAGCACACACGCACCAATCTTTACATTATCACCGAGAGTAACACTTTCATGTATCCACATTCTTGTACTACTCATACCCACATCATTTTCTATCGTCAACGAAGCCCCACTTTCCACATAGACAGCTCCTTGCAAGTTGCTACCTATCGGATTTACGGCATCACCTGAGGAAAAATACAAGTTGTCACCAACACGAACCTTGCCCCCCAAATTAGCCAATGCACCTTACCTGGGATTTGGATATTCTTTCCCAACACTGCACCATAAGACTTCAATATCATACGATTGATATGAGGAGAGAGCTTGATGTGTAATGTAGTTGAGAAATTAAAAATTTTAGTTATTAAACGTATCATATATAAGAAACTTTAATTGCTATGGCTTGTAATTATATTTTAACCACATATAATCCTCTTGGTCTTTTTCCTGTTTCAGTGCTTTTTCATATTCATTTATGGATTTGGAAGCCCATGCTTTTACACAATCAGGCATTTTCTCATTTTCAAGGACTTTCTGAAAACAGAATATGTTTCTCTCGTAATATGGAATTGTACTTCCACTCCAGAAAAAACTACCAAGATTAGCATGAATATTACTCAATACTTCTTCATCAGTACCAAATTTTTCCATTAGCCACAACAAATATGAACTGAACCCCGTCAATATTTTGTTTCCATCTTTCTCTTCAAAGTCAAAACATGGTGCCATAGAGGCAACTCGTCTTGGTGCCTTTTGAGGAAAATCCATGCAAAATTTTCTCATTCGCTGTTCACTGTCAGAAAGATTAAATAGTGCACCTTTACCAAATCCTGTCCCTGACCCTAGTTCGTCACGTACATGAAAATAGAATATGAATTTATCATCATCTATTAAAGCACTCATCAGTTCATCCCAAATGGCATTAGGATACAATTTCAACAAGCAAGAATACAACCCATCGTGGAAATTATGCGAACGCACTTGATTGTACAAAGCAATAAACTTTAAATTAACTTGTCTTGCATAATCATCGTCATGTTTCCATTCTAATAAAGAAATGACGAATTGCATATAATCATTATGATTTACTTGCTCATCAATTACATACTTTAATGTCAATGATTTCAGTAAAGGAAGAAGAGAGTTTTTAAGTACATCCTCATACCAATACTTCTTTCGGATTACAAAGTCCAATAAGACATTTACGTTGGTCGAAAAACTTGCAAAACGATTAATCAACTTATCAAAAGCATCTGAGGACAAGTTTTGGACGAAACGCAAATATACCTCCAAAGAAGATAATGGCAAAAAGCCATCCGTAATATTTTTCGCTATTTTTTCAAATTGCTCTAAGCTATCATTTTCACAACCAGCCAACAATTTGGTATATAAAAGACATCTATCATTGGCATAAAGGCTATCAAAAAAGTCTTGACAAGCTTGTCTTTTATAAAACTCTATACAGATTCCTTGCAAAAATGAGCTGTAAAAATCTTTATCCTTGTTTAAGACTATGCTGGTTACACATTGAAGAAAATCTTGCAATTGTGTATCATTCATCTCAGCTCTTAAATTTTCCAAGAAAGCTTTACTACCAAATTCCTTATCCTCCAAAATTAACGCTACCTCACTATAATCTTTGTAGATTTCTTTTTCTATAAATATAGATGCTTGGGGAGCAAATAATTTTAAGGCATAATCCCAAAACTCTTCATTGTCCAACTTATGTTTCTTCCACAGTCTTCTGTTGACATCCATCAAATCTGTGATAAAATGAGAGGGTCTTAATCTTGATAACCAAGATTTAAAATTGGTCAATTCTTCGTCAGTAAAGGAAGAGACCACCTCTTCTCTTTCATTGCAGAGAATTTGATACATAGACTCCCAATGGCAATCTACTTTTTTAGAGATACATTCCAAGAGAGGAAAATACACTTTGAAGTTTTTGTCGTATAGCCAAGTTGGAGTATGAGCTTCTACAATCTTCATGACAGTAGTCAAATGGGGCTTGTCACTTTCAACAATTTCTATAAGTAAGTCTCTTACGTCATACCAATAATCAAAAATTTCCCGATATGTCTTGGGCATATAATCTTTCCTGCTTACCGTTCCGAACTTTTCCGCCCCCATTGTACGGGTCATGCTACTATTATTAAAAGCACTGCCAATACATTTCAAAGTAACTTCTCTATATTTTTCGCCCAATTTAACAAACTTCCTCAATGCCCAAACACGTTCACTAAGGTTGACTTCCGTACCTGGCAGATAAATATGAAAAAGTTGTTGCAATTGACCAACAGAATTATTACTATAAAAAGTTTCATTTTCTGCGACAGCGAGTCTTGCCAATGCAAGAATGGCATCACGAAAGCTTTCTCTAGCAAAGCACATTTTTTCCAGCGCCCACACTATATTCATACGAGCATTTCCATCCAAATGCTCCACTAACCAATCTATATCTTTCGAATAAACCAAATGATTGATACAAGAAGCAACAGCAGCTGGGTTCACACTTGCCAATGAGAGAAAGAACTTAGAACCCAAGCCAGAACATAGAACTTCCTCGTGGAAAAAAGGGGCATCTTCATCTTTCTCGACCAACTTTGCAACAAGTTCAAATGCTGATTTATTTCCATGCATCTGCTCTATGTGCCTACAGAAGCCATCACTCAGTAATATTTGGATATTTTCTGGGCGTTTCTTTATATCTTCTAGCAATTTTCCAAATCGTTCTGTATCGCAATAATCAAACCACTTCTTTGTCAAATACACCGCCAAAGGAAATGGTCTAACCATAAGCCAGTCACCTTGTACCTCTATGAGCGTGCCCTTATATTTCTTTACCAAACGATTACATATATCACACCTTTCATCATATGTTTTTCCATAAAGACGAGTAAATATGTTACTACTTATCAAATACCGAAATGCCTCATGGTGATTTCCCGTATAAGGGGTGGGCTGACATAAAGACAGAGCTTCCATTGCTATTTCTTGCTCTTTCTCAGCCCCAGCATCAAATTTTAGTATCTTTGCCATCAAGCCATCTACTAATTGCACTTCTGGATTTTTCCCCTTTCGATATGCGTTGGTTAAGTCTATTGCCATTTGTGGGAAACCTTCAGCAATACGCTTAATCTCCTCTACATCAGCTTTATTCGATTCATTCGATTGCAACTGTTCTTCGATGAAAGCATCTATTTCTTTTTTAATATCCTTTGCTTGGAGACGCAAAACCTTCCATTTTTGATCGTCTCTTACATCAAAATAATCATGGTTAGTTGCTATAATTCTAAACTGACTATTATATCGATTTCTACAGTTACATATTTCTTCAAAGAGGTCAAGTGGACAATCATCAATTATCAAAACACCTAATTCTTCTATTTTATTACGCAATATGGAGTCCGCTTCTTTGTAAATGCCCTCATCAGAATCATAGTACTTCACAAAGTAACAGTTGTTCAAGTCATATTGATTCTTGAATGCCTCATAAAGCAAGCGAGTTTTCCCCATTCCAGACAAAGCAGTAAGCATAATTGGCTTTCCTTCATCCTCATCTCTGAGAGCATTTATGATTTCATCGAGTTTACTCGCAGTTACAAAAGGATATTTTGCAAACTCTTCATAACGTAATAAAGAATCCTTGACTGAAACAAAAAAAGGTTTTATGTCTTTGACAGTAGCAGGACACTCTATAATCTTTTCATCCAACTTCAATATGGGTAATTCTGGAATCAAGTCCAAGAAACAAGAAGCTTTATGGCAAATCAGTTCATTATTTTCGCCACATTTTTCCCCCAATTCGCAAAGATAGGCATACACTAACAATTTATTATCATATGAACAATATAGTCCAGAACCAGACAATCCTTTGAAATATTTTTCAGCTGCACTAAGATTTGCGATTTCTGCCCCAGTATATTGAACCCGAATTTCGAAATCGTTTTCAGAACAAGAACTCACCTTATAGGTTTTGCGATTATTGCCTATATATCCACTTAATATAAAATCACAATCAATATTATCTTCTAATATATTAATACTAGCCAATGTTTCATAGTCCTTTTCTGGTATATCTTCATCGAAAACAACTTCGAATACAGCACAATCTAATTTTTCATCAACTTTTACATTGACAACCCTACTTTTTTCCCAAAGGTTATTTATACCTCCTTTGAGACATATTTGTGAAACTTTAAGCAAATTGCCTTCTATAATTCTAAGACAATGCGCCGCAGTCAACACATAGTACAGACCTCCGACACAAACCCCAATTCCGGATCCCAATGGCATTCCATCTAAAGAATTGATAGATACAGATACTCGCTTCACATCACGCGCATTAATAATCGTTCTATTCAACATGGCAATTTCTCCGTATTATAATGTATTTCAAAATTATATTTTTCTTCTTCTCCTTGATTGGCAAAACCATTATTGTTACTACAATATTTATAATCAGGATAGTTCAGAAAGATATGTACCTTCCTATCAAAATTTCTCTGTTTGTGACACACTATTGTTGCCACAGCCTCACGATCTGGATGATGATAACCTCTACCACTATCCGTGCTGATTAAATAGTTATCACAATCAATTATATCATATAAAGAGCCACTACTGTTATGTACACTTCCATGATGCGATACTTTTACATAATCAACAACTAGTTTCTTTTTTTCAGAATATCCCAAAGAACGAAGATAACGCTCAACGTTATTGGGAAAGCTATCACCTAGCATAAGAATTGAAAAGTCATCAGACTCTATCAAAAATGCTAAAGATGCAGCATTTGCCAAATTACTAGGTTTATCAAGATTCGGCTCTGGCAAGTTATAACTAACAAGACTATCTAAAGGAACAGAAAAGGTATCCTTCTTTTCCTCTTCACCATAGCACAATGGTATTCTGTTTTCCTCTAACTTTTTAATAACTGCATTCTGATAGACAAGAGGAGGACTTAAAACGCTAATTTTGGCATAAGGGTATTCCTTTATCACTCCTTCACTAATATAAGGCTTCCAAAGAAGATTATTATTAACCTCAGCTATTTTTTCCAGTGCATTAGACAACCGCAATGCTTGCGAATAAGAGAGTTTTGAAGTAAAGCTAATTGGATAATCTTTACTATTGTTAACCCATAGTTCATCTACCTTCCAAGACGTACAATCCTCACAAGCAAATTGCACATATTTTAAAATTCCCCCTATATGATCATCATCAAAATGCGTAAGAATCATTAAGTCTATATGCTCTAGCAGTAAAAGTTCTTTCACCACTGTATTTCCACAGATAGAAGGACCTCCATCAACGACAATATAACCATGATTCTCACCTTTCCACAAATCCAGGATAAAAGCATCACCATGACGAGCTTTCAACATTCTAATACTAGAGTTTGTAGTTTTTGCCATAGTCTTTGAATTTATTTAGTATCGACTATCTCTTGATACGTTTTCAACAACTCTTCCACAATCTTCCCCTCATCATGTCTTACCAGCGCCACTTCTCTCGCTTGCTTACCAATCTTCACATTCTCCTCCTTATCCTCTATCATTCTGCCAATATAGTAAGCAGCCATGTAAGGATCGGTGACAGGATAGAGGAAGCCGGTCTTGCCGTGCTCCACCATGGAGTCTGTGCCGCCTACTCTACTTGCCACCACAGGAATGCCGACAAGCTGCGCCTCGCCCACAGAGTTCGGACTATTCTCCACATATGACGAGTGGAAATACAAGGTGCTACCTAGCAAGGTATCACGGATGGTCTCTGCCGATGCCACACCACGGAGGTTAATATTCAGGTCCTTGTGTTTCAAGCCAACATGCTTCTCCATGAACTCAGGCTGCACATTGCCGAATACATTCCACTCGAAATCCAAGTGCATCTCATTCTTCAGAATATCAGCTACCTTCAAAATCACATCATACCCCTTGTAGGTAGGGAAAGAAATCGTAGAGGTGATGACAGGCTTGCTAGGCATTTTTCTCTCCTTCTCCTCATAGAAGATGTCACGGAGAATCTCGCCACCATAATGATATTGCGCCTTCGGATTCAACACCACCAAGGCTTGCCTGTCCCAATCAGTACGACCGATTACATGAGGCACAGCCTTCAATATCGCCTTCTCACGATACACACTGCGATGCCAATAGGCAAGATACTGATAGTTATGATACTTCCCCTTCAACCCCTTTCCACTCATATAATACTGCCATTTCGAAACCGATGGTGGAAGGTATATATATATATAGAGAGAGAGGAGCCCCTGGATGTGAAGTATAGTCGGAATGTCGACAGTCACCCTTGCAGCCAGTCCTTGATACAACTCCGAGCCAAAGATGTGGATGACATCTGGCTTGAAGTCATCTATCACTTTCTTGAACTTCTCCTCGTAATAAGGCCAAAGCACCTCGTCTCGCTTCACATCGTGAATTTTCCACAAGTCAATGATTTTGTCCTTGCGAGACTTCCGATGATTGGGCACAGGATAGTAAGCCACACCATCTTGCATCACTTTTTCTGGCTCACCATCTTGGCAGAAAGAAATGCCAAGCGTAATATTCTCACACTTCATAATCTCTTTTTGCACGGAAGCGACCCATCCACCACCGTTATATCCTCCTTGGGAGGCATGGCTCGGAACATAAAGTCCAGAGCCACCAATCCATAAAACTCTCATCAGATAAACTTATTTAAAGAATTTGCCAAACCAGTTCAATAGTTTGTACATCAACAACCAATCATATCGCTTATACATCTTGGAATAATGCGATTTTCCATATTCGGGATAAAGCTCTCGTTCCTCCAAGAAAGTACGATACACACACATTTTGCGCCAAAATCCTCCTTTAGAAAAATCCAAATAAGCGAAATAATCTTCCATCACATCTTTGCGAGGATGACTTGCAGCAGAGAAATCACAATTCACAATCATCGTAGCTTTCTTACAGGAATATACCTTAGCCTCAGAAAACAATCTGATGAGCAGTTCCGCATCCTCAAATCGTCTAATTTTCTCATTATAAGGATGCTTTTGCAACAAGGTCTTTCTGAAAGCAGCACGCCCTTCTCCTGGTGACACCAATCTATAGAAACACTTCTTGAAAGGATTCTTGATATAGCCCTCCAATGGATGATACCCAAGTTTCTCTTGCGTCCCCATACGCACATAGCGATTGCAATCGATAATATCTACATCTTGATATTCTACAATGATACCCTTGAAAATAGATAAAGCATTAGGGAGCAACTCGTCATCTGCATCCAGAAAAACAATCCATTCTCCACTGGCATGACCAACACCTGTATTGCGAGCCTTACTCGGTCCAGCATTAGGTTGCTTGAACAGTTTGAGCCTTACATCCTCAATACCTTCCACGATTTCCACGCTCTTATCCGTAGAACCATCATCTACGACCACAATTTCGAAGTCAGAGTAACTCTGGTTCAAGACACTTTGCAAACTTTGAGCGATGCTTTTCTCCTTATTATATAATGGTATGACTACCGAAATAAAAGGTTTGTCTGTCATATATGTTATTTTAAGTTAGTTTTCAAGAATTCAAAACTTGCCTTCCGCAGTTCCGTCAATCGATGATTGACATCACTCCAGTCAATAGCCGAAAAGACTGGTTGCAACTCATCACTCACGATTCGCTCCATCAGTCCCAACTGTGACAGCAGGGAAAGGTAGCGATCATTGCCACCACTCGGATTCATCACGATGGAGAAAGGTTTGTTGAAGATGATTGAGAACACCATACCGTGGAAAGAATCAGTGACCACATAGTCGGCATCACGGAACTCAGCAAACCAATCCTCTATCGTATCTTCTTGCTTCACCTTGTCTCCAGCTTGCTTCACCACAACAGAAATACCCATTGTATTTGCGACTTTCTCTGCCACAGCAAGCACTCCCTCACTCACCACCAAGGAATAAACAAAGATGTGCTTCTGCTTTTTCGGCACTTCTGCACAAACCTTGGCGTAATCCTCCTTGTCCAAGAGCAACGTCGGGTCGAGTACCAACGTAGCATCCACCCCGAAATGCTCCTTGCATAACTCCACTCCCGAAGCCTCACGTACAGATATAGCATCAAACCGCTTGGCAAGCTTTGAACATGCTCTTTCCTGTTCTTTCGTATATTCCCATTCCTTACACCCAAAAGATGCTGCATACGAAAGCTTCTTCACCTTATCATCAGCAAAATTCAAGAACATATTACCCAACCGAGGACCAAGATTGAAAGCAGGACGCCACACTTGGTCGCTTCCCACGACATAGGCATCAATGCCATATTGTGCAGTCAGCGAAGGAGTAAAGTCCGTGACCGGAACCGACTTGATATTTTTAAGTACAAACTTGATAAAATTCTTGTTACCGATGCGTCCATTGTAAATAGGATATACAGGAAGATTTCTAAAAGATCGAGTCCTTAATATATGCTTTATTGTTCGTAAGAACCATCGAGTACGGCTGTAACAAGTATCATGTTCAAAAGTAAGTGGATCGTGTCCCAACTTCAGCAGCACCTGTTGGAGCGCAAAGTTTTGGATGATACCACCATAGTTCAGCAAGAAATGCTGCGTCAATATTCCAATTTTCATAATTTCAAGTGAGAGATAAGTGTACGGATGAATCTTGCCAAAGCGAAATGCCCATGAATAGCAAAATTCACGATTTTATTCTTGTATCCCATTCCAAGGGATAAGATTTCCGGATGTTTTAGAAATGTCTCATACCATTTGTGCTTATCGAATAAGCCACGGCGCAAGGTAATATAAGCCAGTTGCATCAGATATTGTTCAAGTCGTTGTCGTGTTGCCTCTTTCAGAAATTGGTTCTGCAAGATCAAGTCCACCCAAAGGCATTCTTGGGTATAGTAGGCAGGCGACTCATTGACATAATGGCTCGTCAAGGCAGAAGTATTCCTCCGTTCATAACCATAGTAAGCCTTGGGGATGTAAGCTATCTTTGAGGCGTATGGCAAACATTGGCTTAGGAAAACCAAGTCTTCCCGCATCGTCAACTGCTGTGGAAACGCAGCTTTGGTTCGCAGGAGCCACTCCCTACGCATCATCTTGTTCCACAAAGCCCCATAGAGTTTGCCATCAAGGATGTCTTCCAACACCGCCACGCCATCAAGCGCAGTCGGCTCTTGCTTGCGATACACCTCCCCCTCATGGGTCAGTTCCCGATAGTCACAGATGACCAAGTCAGCCTTTTTCGTGACAGCCTCTTGATACATATCCACAATCATACCAGGCTCCACCGTGTCGTCAGCATCTACATAGAGGATGTACTCTCCCCTTGCTGTCTCCAGTCCCACCTGCCGAGAATGAGCGACACCATGATGCGCCTCATGTAACACCTTGATTCTATCGTCCTTCGCAGCGTATGCATCGCAGATGGAAGCCGACTCATCTGTACTGCCATCATCAACCAATATCAATTCAAAATCTTGAAAAGGTTGGGACAAAAGGGATTCCAAGCTAAAAGCCAGATAAGTGGATGCGTTATAAATGGGAATGATAATCGAGTATGATAGTTTTATCATTATTTTTTCTTAATTATTAGGATAGAACTTACTATAGGTTTAATCCTATACACTGCCTTTTTCAATATCCAGCACGTCAAAATACAGACAACAGAGAACAAAAAAACATCCAACCATATTGGTAGATTTACAACAAGAACTTCTTTTAAAGACAAATAAAATGGGATAACGATATAGCCATGATAGACCAACATTTGAAACGAGATACTTCCTAAAGAAGCCCAAACGGATGATTTAAAAGCACGATTGAACAATGAATTTTTCTGCCAGCATGCCAGCAATACAACAGGCACCACAATCAGCAAATATCTATCATAACAATCTTTACTCTGCATAAAAGCAAATACGAGGAAGAGTACTAATGCAAACAAGCCTAGTAGATCTATCACCCAAGGCCTAATCTGCCTAATCAACGATTGTCTTTTGTCCAAGACATAGCCAAGTACAACTCCTAAGCACATGTCACAAATACCACGCAACATCGGAACATACATACATCCATATAAATCAAAGCTATCGATTCGTCCTCTTTTATCCATACTAAATATAAAAGTATATCCCAAAAGAATCGTTATAGGGAAAATAACAGACAAAGCCAACCGTTTGTTATATTTTAGCAATGCATATACCAGTGCCCCACCATACAAGAGAACACTCATATACCACATGGGAAAATTCGCCCCCCCAAGATAAACCCCAGTATTTTGCAAAAACAGACTTTCAGGTAAAGCCTGTAAAGTCCAAGAGAAATCAAATGACCTTCGTCCAAGCAGTGCAGGAACAATCATATGTCTAAGATAGACAAATGCCATCAAGAATAAGCAATCTGGAGCAAAGCGTTTCATTTTTCTTAATGTATAATCAAAAACGCCTAAGGCATTAGGCTTGCTAACCGAGAAATACATCAACAATCCTGACAATATGAAAAAGAACTCAACCGCCATATACCCATGCGCCATATACTCAGTACTCTTGTAATGCCAAATACAAATCATCAACATAAAAATGAAGCGGAAAGCCTCTATACTATTTTTCTTCTTTGTCATTTTAAAATCTACGTTTAATTCCAGAAATAAACCAATATAGCGATTCTCTTAGAAATGCAATAAACATAAAAGAGACTAAATGCCCATTCATCACCATCCGATAATCTTTGGCTACTCTTTTGTCTCTTATCACATCGGCAGGAATATTCTCGCTAAAAATCATTGGAAGGTATTGTAATTTGGCAAACTTATATAGTTTTCCTACAGAGTATCTCAAACACATACGTGGCTGAAGATAACGATATAAAATTCTTGTAAACAATCTATCTACCAGATAATCCATAGAATAGTCACGAGCAAGTTTAGATTTTGATTCTACGGCTACTTTTTTCAAAATATCATAGTTAGCCTGAAAACCTCTCCGATATTCTTCAGGAAGTCTAACCTTCGCCCCCAAATGATTGTCATGTTGACATGGGCAAAGAATATAAGTTCCAACATTGGAAAACGCAAATGTGTGACAATGACGCAAATATTTCAATACAAATATTTGGTCTTCACCAAAACTGATATGTGTATCAAAGGACAAATTGTCTCTATCTATCAACTGTCTTTTATAAAATTTATCTACAGAGGAACATATACTATGCTCATAAGGTTCATGCTCACCAAAGAGATAATCAATAATTTCTTTATACCCTTCTACATATCGACTTTCTAGTCCCACACAACTATTTCCTACTTCAGAGAACTCGCCATCAATATAACTACCCCAACATCTATTCACCATCACCAAATCTGAATTTTCTCCATAAATAGTCAATTGTGTCAAATGGTTGGGCTTAAGGGCATCATCGGAATCCACGAATGTCAACCATTCCCCATTGGCATTACTAATTCCAACATTTCTAGCGGTACTTACACCTTGGTTATGTTGATGAACAACACGTATTCTTTTATCCTTTTTAGCATAATCGTTGCAAATCGAAAGTGACGAATCAGCACTTCCATCGTCAACCAAAATGAGCTCAAATTTAGTATATTCCTGCTTTAATATGCTTTCTATACATACGCTCAATGTCTCCTGTCTATTGTAAACCGGAACAATAATAGAAATTAAACTATCAAACATGTTTATATATTTTTTTCAAAAATTTCAACAAACTAGGATTGACACAAAGGAGCAAATACATTGCCTCATCTTTATTCGAAATGCGCACATTCCATGATTTTAATTCAGAATGGACTCGACAAGCCTGTTCTTTATCAAAGTTAGAGATACATAATTTGAGTTTTTCATTTCCAATCCAAGTTCGTACAACTTGCTTACAATAATTCTTTTTATCATAAGATATATCCATATTATCCAAAGTGTTCATATGGATTCTAATATATCCATCCAAGTCTTCCAATTGTTGATAAATATTCTTTTGAGAATGAGAATCAGAATTGGATCTAACTAAAACATCAACCAAAGACTCACCAACATCGACACACTTAAAGAAATAAGTTAGAGGCTCGAACATCTGAATGTTTTGTGGTCTTTCGTCAGCATAAATATGACGGTTAGGAATAGCCTTGTTGATAGCACATGCTTTTGCCATATAACAAATGGGCACAGCACAAAATCCAGAAGTTAAGATGGAATAAAAAGCATTATCCAAACTATTAAACTTTAAATTCCACCCTAAAGGTTGGAGAGTTTTTTCGTCTATATATGTACCAAGAGTTCTAACCATTCCGACATCTTCATTGGAAGATAAAGCATTAACTAGTTTAGCTATCGAATCTGAACATTTGTAAAAGTCGTCACAATCAGGCCAAGTAATAAACTCACCTTTAGCCAATGGTAATGCTTGATTAATGGCAGAAGCTTGCCCACTATTACTCTGATACAGATAATATAAATTGTATCCTCGTTTTGTGAATTTTTCAACATAACTCAAAATCACATCCTTTGACTTATCTGTAGATCCATCATCAACAACTACCATTTCTATTTGTTGATAATCTTGCTTCAAGACAGAATCCAACAATCGGAATATTAACTTTTCACCATTAAAGCAAGGAGTTATGATGCTAACCAATCCCTTTATTATTTCAAAATCCATAGCTATTTCAAAAAATCTATAATCTTATCAACTCTAATTCGTTCACTCTTTGCTATCATCATCTTCTCCATAGGTTTACCCACGCCAATAAAGACAGTAGGAACCTCCAAAGGACTCAAATTCAATATTTGCTGTACTTTTTCTATATTCTTCACTTCAAAATGAGCATTTAAGGTGCAAGCACAGAGTTGATGATAATGCAAGGCATACAAGATATTCATGGTATAGATACCAGCATCTAGTAGGTATCCTGCACTCTGTATGTCATACTCCCATGATGGTTGCAGGAACGTTACAACAAGCAACTTGTTGATTTTTTCACCAAACCCACGATTACCATTCTGCAAGCCCAGAATCTCATTTTTCTTTTCACCAGACACACATTTCACTCGCACGCTTTGGCGATTGCAAGCAGAGGGAGCGGTATTTGCCAACTCTATCACACTCTTGATGGTGTCATCAGAAATATCTTCGTCTGAGAACCAACGGCTCGTATGGCGAGAGTGAGCAAAAGAGGAAAAATCAGAGTAAGCGAAGAACTCCTCTTTCGTCACCATCTTGCAATCGACACCCGTTCCAGTCTTGAAAGCCATCAACTTCCTTATCCCCTCTTCGATGTCTTCAGGCAACTCAAAATTCGCCACTTGATGTATCTGCAAGTATTCTCGCAAATCATCCAATGCGATTTGAAACGCCTCTTTCTCCGAGCCATATTGGGCACGATACTCTTGACACAAGGATATGAGCAAGCGAACCACTCCATACCCAAATCCATATCGTCGGTTGGGCATCGTAATTCCTTTCTCCACACTATGTCCCATGATGAGCAGGCGATTAGCCAAATACTCCTCGCCTCGGTACAACATGGAATTCTTCACACTCCGCTTCAACCAATACCAATCGGTAGGTAAAGCCTTTGCCAAGTAATGACAGACATTACTGGCTCGTCTAAATATATTATTCATTTTTGAAATTATTCTTTATTCTGCCATTTAATAGGATTACAGCCATAATAACAGAATCATTAGGTTTAAATGACAATATGTCACCTTGCACTTTTCCTCAAAATTAATGGCATATACACTTGTTCATATTTTACACATGGTACGAATTTTGTTTATGCATATTATGTGTTGAGACATATGTGTCTAAATCCTAGCACAGAAAGGAGGTGTTAATTATGGGGAGAAACCAACATGTAGTCCCAACAGGTGACAAATGGGGAATCAAGGGTGAAGGAAACTCAAAATACACCCAGATTTTTGACCGCCAGCGTGATGCCATAGACGCAGCTCGCAACATTTCAAGGAATCAACAATCAGAATTGTTTATTCATGACAGACACGGCAGAATCAGAGAGCGAGATTCACACGGTAATGACCCATTCCCACCAAGAGGTTAAAACCTTAGCATTCTCTCCGCTTTAGAGAAGATACCCATTGTGATAGGGTAAGATTGTCACAAAGTGTTTAAAATTAGGATGTGTCATGGCGATATATCGCCATGACATTTTTATATTTATTCTTGAAACCGACAAAAATAGACGTTTACAATGCGACTATAATAATGGTTACAAACTTAATATGTACTTTTTAAACACCTCACTGGTTGCTGCAGACAAAAACAAAATCAACTTCCAATGATTCACGCCGAAAGAAGCTTTATCCAAATTCAACTTTTTCAGTTGTTTATCAGCAAAAATAGCATATTCTTCCTCATTGTCAAATTCTTCAACAGCATATAGGTTCTTAAGTTCCAAAATTTCTTGTATAGATTTGGTATTAAACCTATTCAATAAGTCATATTGCTTAAAGTGTCGTTGTAGCAATGAGAACATTTCTGCTTCCACCAAACCTCTTGGGTTATCCAACTTATAAGTAGCTTTTATATTACCGACAATAATTGTAAAATCAACAAACAGATATTGAGAATGCGGAAGTTGGTCTATATAAAAATTGATGATAGTTTTCTTGCCGCTAGTATCAACTATCTTTTCATTTTTTTCTCATTACAATTACTACAAGCTGGTATAAGATTCAAAGTATCAACTGCAAATTCTGGATATTTTTCTTTTGGCAATATATGCTCTATTGTACCAGACTCATTTAAAGTACAATATGGACAAAGATTATTGTACGTTTGGGGATTTTGAGCGAAAAATCTTTCCCGAAATTAGTAAGTTTATACACAAGCAAAGGCTTTCTATGATAATATACAAATCTTGTATAGAATCCCATTTTCGCCCAAATGCACTCTGCCTTCAAGCGATTAAAATCTTCTTGATTATATTCATGATAATGTTCTATTTTTCTAAAAACTACGTGACGTCATTATCTTCTATCTATAAACTTTTCCTTCACCTTCATCACCACTTTTTCTCTCAGTTCCTTGTCTATCATAAACTTGTAACTGATTAGCCCTGTCAATACCACAGTGAGAAGTATCGACGCCAGCAAGCGAAGCCAACCTTCTTCCATATAATAATGTAAGAGTGCAACAGGGATGCCCACTGCAGTAAACAGCGCAAAGCAAGGAAGAACTGTTTGCTTAAAATATCCAATGGCATTCAGATGAGGCACATAAGTTGTCATATAATATATGTTGCACATCGTTCCGATGAACAATCCCAATGCATTATATGCGAACGGAACCCAAGCTGGTGCACCACGCTTATAGGCAATATACGTTATCGGAAGCACCATTATATATATACATCCATTGGTGAGACTGGTCTTCTTGATTTTTCCCGTAGCATGGACTATATTCATCACGATGCTACCCATACATCCAATAATACCGAAAAGCAAAATCAAGTTGGTGAATACACAGGCATAAGCTGGTACGATTCCCAACCAGAGATTCAGCACAAAATGAATCTCTGCCATCAAAGGAATGGACAAGCAAGTCATCAAGATGAAACACAAGATGGTACCCTCATGCGTCAACTTTATCATCGCTTCATACTCCCCATCCGCATAACGTTTGATGATTTGCGGTTTCACCGCCATAATGATATTACTAGAGAATCCACCCACAGCATTTGTGACGGTATTGGCTATTCCTGCCGCTGCATTCAAGGCGGTACCAAAGAACATGTTAATCAATAACGTGACTCCTTCACCTCGTGCCATCACAGCCACGTTGCCCAATATATCCCAACCAGAAAAGGCAAAGATAGGCTTCAGCAAAGATTTGTCCCAAATGAAATGATAACGAGTTTCAGGGAAATGTCGAATACAATAAATACGATTAAGCACCATAATAAGTGTTGAAACACATAGAGTCAATATTCCATAAAGAATCAACTTATCCATATTACCAATTAAGAGCAAATAGATAATAACTAATTTCAATACAGTATTTAATATATCGAAATAAGCATATACATCCATCTTTTCATGGGCAACAATTGCAGAGCTATAAGGAGTTTGAGTAACTCCAAACATAAGAGAAATGATACTAAACTGATAGACACAATTTGCTGCAAACATTCGCCCTTCAGGGATAACCAATTTATAATTGACCATCCATAAACCTATAGTCTCAAGAATTATAAAAAGTATTAATGCTATGATGATATGGATAGTTAATGTCGTCGAGAATGTATCTTTTAATCGCTTTGCATCACCGCGCCCTAACTCAAAGGTAATAAAACGAGAGGTAGCACCAATCATACATACCTGTATGACACCAAACATTCCAATCACACCTCCCACTACGGCATTGATGCCATAGTCATCGACACCTAATGTTCTGAGAACCACTCGACCTGTCACCAATGACAGAGCGAGAGATATAAACATACGGAGATATAAATAAAGCGTATTTTTTGCTATTCTACTATTGTTTTTTGTTTCGTCAGACATATTTTTATTTATACTAATGTTTTATTCTACCGTTACACTCTTTGCCAGATTTCTTGGCATATCTACATTCAATCCCTTATCTACTGCCACATAATACGCAAGTATCTGCAGGGGAACGACGCTGAGAAGAGGGACTAAAGTATTGAGGGTCTGCGGTACTTCTATCACAGAATCGGCTATCGCCTTGACTTGTTTGTCGCCTTCGGTAACAATAGCCAGGATGCGTCCGTTGCGGGATTTTACTTCCTGCATATTGCTGATAATCTTCTCATACAACTGGTGATGTGTGGCAAGGAAGACAATCGGCATATCGGTATCTACCAAGGCTATCGGACCATGCTTCATCTCGGCTGCAGGATAGCCCTCGGCATGGATATAGCTGATTTCCTTTAGCTTCAAAGCTCCCTCTAATGCTACGGGATAGTTGAATCCTCGACCGAGATAGAGGAAATTATGTGCATAGGTGAATACTTTAGCCAGTCGGGAGATCGATGGCGTCTGCTCCAACACTTTCTCCATCTTGCCGGGTATCTCTGCCAACTCGGCGATGGTCTCTACATAGTCCTTTTCGGAAAGGGTGCCAAGCTCATGACCTAACGCCAAGGCAAAGAGGGTAAGGACGGTGACCTGACCGGTGAAGGCCTTGGTACTCGCTACTCCTATCTCGGGTCCTACATGAATATAGATGCCGGTATCTGTTTCTCGGGCAATAGATGAGCCTACGCCATTGACGATGCCGAAGATCAATGCTCCATGCTGCTTGGCAAGTTGAATGGCTGCCAGGGTATCGGCTGTCTCGCCACTCTGGCTTATGGCTATCACTACATCATCGGATTCGATGACGGGTTCGCCATAACGGAACTCGCTGGCATATTCTACTTCTACTCGCTTGCGGCACATCTTCTCTATGAGCTGCTTGCCGATGAGGGCTGCATGCCAACTTGTTCCGCATGCCACGATGATGATATGCTTGGCTGACATGAGTCGGTCTTTATAGTCTGTAAGGGCTGACAACACGATGTGGTTGTTGGATGGATTGTCCTTATCCGCAAACAGGCGACCACTCATACAGTCTTTCAGGCACTGGGGCTGGTCGTAGATCTCTTTCAGCATGAAATGATCGAAGCCTCCCTTGCTGAGTTTGGAGATATCGAGGTCTACGGTCTTGATGTCATAATCGCATAACTTATGGTTGAGATTGATCATCTCTATATCCTTACCGATTCTGATTTCTGCTATCTGACCGTCTTCGAGATAGACTACCTGGTCGGTATATTCTACGATAGGAGTGGCATCACTGGCGATATAGAAGTCTTGCTTGTCGGCTCCTACGCCTACCACCAATGGACTTGACTGGCGGGCTGCCACAATGTGAGTGGGGTTCTTGCATTCGATGACTGCTATGGCATAGGCGCCCACTACATCATTCAGTGACTGGCAAACGGCTGACACCAAATCTTTGCCATTCTGCTGATAGTATGAGTCTATCAACTGTACCAGCACCTCGGTATCTGTTGTGCTCTTGAACTGATAACCGCGTGCTATGAGTTGTTCTTTCAGCACCTGGTAGTTCTCGATGATGCCATTATGTACCAAAGCCAGGTCACCACTCATACTGACATGGGGATGTGCATTTTCGGCTGATGGTTCGCCATGTGTTGCCCATCGGGTGTGGGCTATACCGATATGGCCTCCGCAGTCTTTGTCTGCTGCGAGTACTTCCAAATTTGCCACCTTGCCCTTTGTCTTATAGACATTGAGTTTGTTCTCTCCATTGACGAGTGCTACTCCGGCACTGTCATATCCTCTATATTCGAGCTTCTTCAGTCCTGCTATCAGGACTGGATATGCTTCGTTTTGTCCTATATATCCTACTATTCCACACATAAATTTATGGTAATTATCCGGTATCACCTCATATTGCCTATCCGTATATGAGACTTAGCCCTCCACCAGCTAATGCCAGTGGAGGTTATACCATAACTTGACTAAAATTTAATTTCATTTTTATTGTTCTTCATCATCCCGATACTCGGGAAGAAGAGCATAAAGTTTATTTACCAGATTGGATAAAGCCAGCAACTTCCAAATTTTGATCTTCAATTATAACGTTTGGCTTAATCAATTTTTCGGCACTTTTATTCATTTCGTTTCAATACTATAAATGAGTAGTTATTGAAATTAGAATCATTAGAATGAAAATTCAAACATAACTCATGCGCCCAAATTTTCTTCCATAAAATGATGCTTACTCTTTCGTACTCTTTAGCACCTAAATTGTTTGAAAGATAAACTATATTGGAGCATTGTCTATTTTGTTTTCATTTTGTGCTTTCACCATCAATGTATCACAAAGAGCATTAAAGCAAAAGGAATCATCCTCTATTTGCTCAATTATTCCATTGATAGCTATCTCAACTCGTCATCTGTATATTTAAAAGTTAGAGGTTTATTCGTATAATACGTAACCTTCATACTATGTATGTCTTGAATTTAAAATATCTCCTTTATATGGCATCATTTGACTTTGTAGAATTACTTTTTAGTAAATCTTGTAAAGCATCTGAAGTAGAAGACATATTTGGTACGATCTGACCTAACCGCTCTGTAAATTCAGTCATTGATGCTATTTTACGAGCCGTACCTGTAACTGCATCTAATGGAGATGTTATACCGTAAGATGAAGACTGGCAACTATCACTCAATTTCCTTGCGTTTTCTAATATTCCACTATGTGAAGTAAAATAACTGGCTCCAAAATCAGATTCCCTCGCTGCATTTGCTATCTCTTTCACCTCTTCTAATGATTCATGAGAAATTTCTAGAATTTTCTTTTCTTTTACATGAAAAAGAAATTGTTCTAAAGAGTATAAATATATTGTTTGACCTGTAAATTCATTGAATTCTTTTATTAATGCAGGAAGAGGACCATAACATAATCCATTACTTTTAAGATACCAATCATCTTTACGATCACTGGACACAAAGATGATTGATTTGGATTTATCCTTAGCATAATCCAATGTTTCTTTCCAAACAATATAGTCTCCATATTGGTCATCATTAGATTTTTCCGAATCCTTATATCCTGGTGGTATCTTATTTTTAAAACGACGCTCACCTTCTTTTAAGATTTCTTCAAATTCTTCTGTTGAATATTCTGGACCAACCTTTCCATCAAGTAAAACTGCCAGCTTATCCTTTATGGACGTTTCAAGTAATATCTTATCAAAATTCTTCTTTTTGTTATTAAACTCCGATTCTATCTCTCCAATAAGATTTGTTAATCGGTTATTTAATTTATCTGATAAGAACGGATGACTTCTCTTTTCACGTAATTTGCTTTGAAACGTTTTGAGATGTCCAAAAGCTTCATCATAGTTTTTCTTTTGTCCCTGTATCACGCTTAAAAGTTTACGATGATATTCAAACGCCACACGATAAGGAATAAAAAGCCTTTTACCTTCTGAATAGAACTTTATTGTATTTATTAATACTTTAGCTGTTTCATCAGAAACCCTATAAACGTCAAACAAGACATTCGTATCAAAAACCACTGTTCCCTCATTCCATAGGGTATTAAATTCGGATTCAGTTGGCTTGTAATAACCTGGAAACAATGTTTTCATTATTTTACTAAATTAGTTTGCAACCATTTATTATCGGCCATCATTCTAAACCATGCAGCCTCTTGTCCCAAGCGAAATACGCCTAATCGGTCATTGGTATCTATAAATTTTAATAAATAGTCTCGAATTTCGACACTGCTACTTGACGAAACAACTACCCATGCCGACTCTGTCAGCTTACCCCAAGTACCATATGATTTGATTGCAGCATATAATGCATCATAATTACGACCCGGAGCACAAAGATCATAAATTACTATATAAGAATATTCCATAAAACTATTATTTTATTTTTTTATATAATGAAGGGACTAAAACCTCAAAGTCCCTATTGTGGCTCATCGTAAGCATTCGGTATCACTTCATAAAGCGCCCTATCTATTTCTACAGGAACAGCTGTATCCCTTACATGTTTCTATAACCAAGAATAGGAATGCTTGTACGGAACACCTTGGCTAATGCAAAAGGATTTAATCGAAATTCCGTTTGGTTCGCCTTCTGTTTGTTGCAGAACCAGAATATAAAAAAGTCTTTATCGCTATACATTTTCTAATATTATAAAAAAGACTGGCGACAAAGATACATCATCTTCAGGAAATCACCTAAATCATTTTGGGACGCTTATCAATCTTTCAATAGTCTACAATTGATTGTATATTGTGCAATAACAAAACACTCATGGTTCTAGTGTCGTTAGATAAAAACTTTTTGCTGCTTGTCTATGCATTTCATAATAATGCACTTAACTTCGCCAATTTCCATAATGCAGGCAAAGAAAACTTATTAGATGTGTCAAAAGCAAACACCTCATACCTCATTCTCACGAATACTGTTTGCAAGACATATGCTTGGAGTATGCCTCCATAGTTGGCATGGAGAGGAAGGGTTTAAATTCCTATTCTCATGCAACAACATTATAATGATTTTATGTCACCAGTATTGACACTTCCTTCTCCCGTATTAGCTACAACAGCGTGAATGTGGTACACATTATTAATAATGGATTGCACCACTTCCTTATTTTTTTCATCAGTCAATTCTATATTCCAATTAAGCTCCTTATCGAATTGCAGTAGCAAATCTAATAGTTGTGCCTTAAATGTTTCGACTATAGAAAGAAGTGACTCTTTCGGAAAACAATAATAAGCAGAATAAACCTTCACATTATACCCTGGGTATAATGCCTCTATTGTTGGATATGCAAAAGCAGGCACAGACATTCTCAACATTTCGTTTTCCGAATTTTCGTACATTTGTTCTAACTGTATCAAAGGCTCTTTTACATATACATACGTCATCAAATCCCTAATGCGCTTGTCTTCAATGACCTCACTATGGACTTCTGCCGTCTGTACATTTTGAAAGGGATCTACAAACGTTGCCTTCACCATTGTTTTCTGTTTACGATAACCGGGAATTTCATCATTAGCAAAGTATCCCTGTTGTTCATTTTTTATTAATTGTGAAAACCTTTTATCATCTACACTGAACGCTACAATTTGAGCTTTTAACAGAATTTGATTAATAGAAGTTCCATTTGCAATATCCTCTATCAAAGTATTTACTATTTTTCTTACATCCATACCCTAACTCTTTAAATCAAAGGTAATAAAGCATAAGCCTTAGATACCAAAGCACACAGACCATGCGCAGCCAAAGTCACTCCTGTCTTTTGCAAACTATCCAATGTAAACTTTATGATTTTCTTGTTCCAAGATTTCTTTTTCGTTTCCTCTTGAATAAGCTCAACAGCCTCGTTTGCAGATTTATCTCCAAGCATATTTACTGCTTGTTTGATTTCTTGCAACAATTTCAAGAACTCTTCACCATTTGCATTATTAGTAAAATATTCCTGATGTATATTGCCTGTGGAAATATTTCCTGTAGTAACATTACCGTTACCCATATTTGCTATTACTGCATTTATATTCATATCTTCCATTTTTTATCACTCATAAAATGAACTCGTATCTATATCAATAGTTTTGTCAACAATATGGACATCACCCTCTCTATTCTTGTATGATGCTATCAGCTTTGAAGAAAAAGGATATCTGGCTTCCATTTCAAAACCATCACCTCTTCTCATGTCTCCATCCGAACCATATTGATGACGTACATTCACAAAGCCAGAAACGTCCAAAATTATCTTATCATCATCTTGACTTTTCGTGTTTATTCTTGTTACCACATAACTAAGTACCTCATAATGGGTAGCTATAACATCCAAATCATTTTGGGTACTCATGTAGAATTCTTCTATCATTTCCTCATCAATACATTCCATGGCTGCATTTCTTATTTGCGCATGAGCCTCAGCAACATCCATCAAGAAGCATTGCATCTGCAAAAGTACATCAAGCACGCATTTCGTTACCTCTACAGGAAGCAAACCAAATGTCAATGGTGTCACATGAGTATACTTGCTTAAAGTATCAATACTTTTACGTAATCGATTGTCATTCTCAGAATGCTCTATTCCCAAAGTTTCTACAACAAATTCATCAGACAACCAACCTTGTATAGCATACTTTATACGCTGTGTTCTTGTCACCTTATCAGGTTTATCCTTATCATTTGGTTCAAACCAAGGCGCATTAACAACCTCATCATCTGGCGCAAGCCTTTCTAATACTGTTCGAATAAGCTCACGCATTGCATACGCAAAGTTATTCAAACGGAGTTTATTGTTTGCATCATCAACATTTGCTATCGCTGCCTTGAACAAGTCCTGCTCAAAACCTTGTTTCAAATATTGAAGTATTGTATTCTCTGCTGCTAAATCCATAATTAATATTTCTATTTTAGTAATGATACTGACATTTTTTAAGCCATATATGAATCTCCTATACCTCTATTCTATCTTGGACTCTCCATTCGCCCTTCTAATGGATTTATCCAATCCTTCTACCAAGAAGTCATACGACCATCTTTCTATCGACACTTTCGATTTTGCTTCTTCCTTTACCAAATCTCTCAGCTCTACCAAGACATCATGGTCTGGTTGGAATCTATCTGCAAAATTACAATTCACATGGAATTCATAATGGGATGCAAGAAATTGGCTGAAAGCATGACGCCCCCTATTGCTCATCTTGCACAATGAATCAAAGAGCTGATGCGGATCCTCCTTAGCAAAAATTGGGCGCATTCTAAAACTTGAAGAGTGATCAGGATAACTATCATCATCTATATAAGCTAAACTCTCAACATTCTCATCTGATAGTTGACGTAGAGCTAATTGCATATCATCAGGCAGTTCTTCCTTCTTTTGCTCAAAGAGTTGATCTAAAAAATCTATAATACATTTTGTTTTCATTTGGTCTTTGTCACGTGCCCTTACATAATTGTACCCCTGGATAAATGAGTAATGACATTTGAACAAATCCTTCAAACATGTACAAGATTGATAGATATATTGTAATCTGTTCTTTATATCAGAGACGGCTTCCTCTGGTAATTCACGAAAATGCATGGCATTGAAATATCCAATGAAGCCAACAGATTTACCAATATTAACAGGCTCGGATATGGTACCATCCTTCAATTCATTCACCAATGAGTCAAATAGTTCATCGAATTCATCATTCGTCTTATCCCAATATGAACCTAATCTTTCCAAAGCGGTAAGCTTCCTGGATTTCTGAGATAGAATATTTTTAAACATTGGAGCCAGGCTAAGTCCCTTTTCTATATGTTCTACGATCTTGGGAACCATCTCACTATTCAAAGCTTCAAATTGATTAAGGCTGTTAACTTTGTTGTATTTTCCTATCAATCTCCTGATCTTCTCGGAAACACCATCTTCAGTATCTACAAAAACGTTCACAGAATAGTTTTCCCAATTGACAATATAATTACGAGTGTCTATATTCCGATATTCAGCATAAACAGCGATATAGCAAGACAACAAAGAACGCAAATACTCATGATTATTCTCTACCAGTTTGGTTGGCAATGCCGAAATCAACGAACTGAAATCCAAAAGAGATTGGCGCAACAATCTCAAATTATGAGTTGCGGTACACTCAAAACACAGTTGAATCATCCCTGTTTCTTTACGTAGAAAATCCACAGCCATCATAGGTTCATCAACAAATAGTTTTATGGCAGCTTCTATATCAGGGAGTATTTCAAACTCTCTGCCTACTATCTTTTCTTTGAATTCGAGCAAATCATGATGCGTATTATCATCTAAATATTTTTCCTCACCTATCACGACAACATGACAATCGCAATGTTCCACAAAATAGTTTATGAAACCAAGCAATTGCTTCATCGGTATCTGACAGCGTTCCAGATCATCGAAGATGATAAACTTTACGCCTTTAACCTCATCTTTATTATCATTCTCAAAAATGGATAAAGAATCCAAGGCTCCAGAAAAAGATGTTTCACTCTTGCCATCTTTATCTATATCAAGTTCTGTCTTGAAGATTATCTTGCTTGCAATGCGTCCGGCAATCTTCAGTATTTTGCCAGTCTTGGAATAGAAGAATGGATTAACGCATCTATCAATGGCTGATTTGATATCAGAGATTTCTCTCATGCCAAAGAGTGAAACATATATTGGTTTCAGTTCGATGCTGTTCTCGTTAGCTGGTAACTTGTCAGACTTATCAAATTCTTCAAGCCAATGCTTCACAAAGTAAGTTTTTCCACATCCCCATTTTCCCCTTAGCAAGATTGCATACTGAGGAGAAGGGAGTTTTGCATATTCTTTCAAGAAATCAAAAATCTGCTTGTTCATGTCTATATCCCGTAAGCGTCCCAAAATGTAAGTAAGCAGTCACTTTAGGCACGTTAAGCCACAAACTGAATGCTTTTTTATTATCTATTAAGAAAAAGTCATTTGAATTTATGTCCAAGAAGTAACTGCTGACAGCTGTCATCTTTGAGCGAGTAAGTCCACCAATTTGTCCTTACGTATAGATTACTAAAGGAACTTTTGCTCTGCTACCTCCAATTTGCTCAATGTAGGCATAAGTTTTTCTATCTTGCGGCACTTCACTTTATTATAAAAGCAGTCTATATCATCGAATGAAATGAGCAGATGACTCCAGGACATTTCTTCTATAGCTGGATCCGATTTGTCATCAGCCCCAGTAACGTGGATGCCCTTTGG
>OLFV01001045.1_pt1 | contig 28828 bp, 19 predicted proteins | sample 1605551 | NCBI WGS metagenome assembly OLFV01 (sample SAMEA3888922, study PRJEB22519) | human gut metagenome | biome: human gut; feature: human-associated habitat; material: faeces | place: Denmark | collected 2011 | reverse complement strand
GAAAATCGCACTCTCAGAGGGTTTGATAACTGACTTTTAAGACGGTCTGGGGGGGGAAAGAAAGAATATACCAGCCCGGAAATAGTCGAACTGAACTTTTCTGTTGAAGCAGGCTTCTGTCAGTCGAAGTCGGCGCAGTTGAATGATTTCGAAGAAAACTGGATTTATTTTGAAGAGCTCTAATTGTTTATGATTATGGGACGTTTTATAGATATAATTGCGCTTGCATCTGCTATTGCACTTTCTGCCATTTCCTGTGCTAAAGAAGGTGAAGACCAAGTAAATGACGGGACAAAAAATAAAATCACCATAACAGCATCTCTCCCCGACGAGCTCGTTACTAAAGTGAAGTTCGAGGCAGGAGAATCCGTCATCAAACCGTCGTGGGAGCAGACAGATGTGATCCGTATTATTTCGGATAATGGCAAATCTGAGACCTATAGCATCAAAGAAATTAACGGAAAGACAGCGACTTTCGAGGGAAATGAACTCGAGGGAGCCAGTTTTACCGCGATATATCCGGGAAATTATGAAACTGCGGAGGCTCTCGGGAATCGTTCATACACCAGTCAGGTTCAAATGGGCAACGGCTCGACGGCGCATCTTCAGCTCAATGCGATGGCTGCCGGGCTGTCAGACATCAGCAACATTTCTTTTGCAGATGCGGGAGCCAAACTTAACGGGGCTGTAAAACTTTATGTAAAATTGCCGGAATATGTCACCAGTCCGAAAGAAGTCAGCCTTTCTGCTGCTTCGGATCTTTTCTTCACGGACAATGCCGGCTCGGCAAAGAGCAGCTCGCTCGGCCTTTCGTTGGAGAATGTGGATATCTCGGTGGACCACATATTTACGGCATACCTGATGTCGTCGTGGACAGAGGCTGTCATTGATGCCGGTACGGAACTGACGCTGACGGTCAAAGCTGAAGGCGTTTCAATCAAAAAGTCTTTCACCGTCGAGAAAAGTGTAAATCTCGCAGGCGGTCAATTGAACACAATCCAGCTCAATTCCGAAAACTGGAACACGGCTCTTGAAGGTGCCGGCACTGAATCTGACCCATATAGGCTGAGCTCGACACGAGATCTTCTCGCAATGAAACCGGCGCTCGTAAAAGGTCAGATGACATATTTCAAGATGATGAACGATATCGATATGTCCTCAATCGAAAACTGGGATCCGCTTAATCCGAAAGATCCATATGACCTTGGAATCGTTTTTGACGGTGGCGGACATTCCCTCAAGAATCTCAAGTCGAAGGGACAAGTATATTCTAGTTTCTTCGGCGTGCTCTATGGAAAGTGCTATAATGTGAAATTTGTCGATGCGGAGATTGTCAGTGCGTCTAATTCTGGAGCCGGAATAATCGGCGGATATATCGGCACGGGAGGAAAACCAGCCATAGTCAGCGGTGTGGAGGCAAGCGGAATAGTCACGAATGCCGGGAAGGGACAGTCTGTTGGCGGTCTTGGTGGCAATGCCCGCGAGGCGACGATAGAGAATTGTACTGTGAATGTAACTGTCAGCAACCCTATGGGGGATGGGGTCAATAGAACTGCGACAGGAGGTGTTGTCGGAAAGACGATGGGCTCTGCAGTGAAGATTAAAAACTGTGTCGTTCGAGGAATTGTTGAAATTACAAAAGGCGTCAACAATACTTATACTGGAGGCATTGTCGGTTGGCAAGTGGATGCTGGCTCGGAAATTACAGGCTGTGAGGTATATGCGACGGTCAAGAGTGCGGGAGAAAGAGTCGGCGGAATCGTCGGGCACTATCAGGGAGGCACATTGTCAGGCTGCAAGTTCTACGGCGAAGTCAATGCAGCATCCAGGTTGGCAGGAGGTATCGCAGGAATTACATCATCAGCATCGATCATTGAAAATTGCCTTTCTTCAGGGAAGATAGTTTGCAAGAACAATGTTGGAGGAATTGTTGGAATGAATGAAAATACATTGACTATCAGATGTTGTGAGTCGTCGTCAACTATAAACGTTAACGGTGTAGATGGTGTTGGCGGTGTTCTTGGACTTGCAAGCAACGGTAAGACTGTCATTGTTGAAGATTGCATCTTTTCAGGAAATATGAATGTCCCTACCGGTCAGAGAGTCGGAGGTATTGTCGGAGATTTGGGAACTGGCTCGTCTGTAAGAAGGTGTTATGTTTCCGGGAACATAACAGGTTGGGCAGGTGTCGGCGGAATCGTTGGCAGAGCCGGCGGTCTTGTTTGGAACGCAAACGGCAATGGCTATGACAATACAATCGAGTCCTGCATTGCCTGGTTTGACAATATCACTGCAACCCGCGGTGATGAGAATGGCGGAAGTTCAGGAATAATTGTCGGCTATACAGGAACGAAGAATACCTTGAAAAACTGTTGGAGAAAATCGACGGCAACTCTGACTGCCAAATATTGCAGTGAGCTATATGACCAGGAAGACGCAGACGCGACAACTCCATTGGTGATAAACGCAGTTCCTTCGATGTACACCTACATCTACCCATACCATGGCAAAGCCGCCGAGACCACAGCCACAGCCTCAAGCCTGGCTCAGTCCCTTGGTTGGAGCACTGATGTCTGGGACCTCTCCGGTTCAGAACCGAAGTTGAAATAACAGGCACATGCCCTCTATAACGATATGCCGCTGCGGGTCGTAAAGCCCGTAGCGGCTATTGCTATGACAGTTACGCGGTTTCGTAAGAAATTGCTATATTTGCTGTTGGACTAAAAATGACGGTTATGGATATGAAAGAACTTCCTATTGGAGTTCAGACTTTTGAGGATATCGTGTCTGGAAATTATTATGTGGACAAAACCGGTATGGTCCATCAGTTAGCCAATAAATTCAAATATGTATTCCTCAACCGTCCGCGCCGTTTCGGAAAGTCTTTGTTGTCATCGACTTTCCATTCCTATTTTGCCGGGGAGAAGGAACTCTTCGATGGATTGGAGGCCGGCAGACTGGAGACTTAGTGGGTGAAGCATCCGGTGTTTCATTTTGATATGTCAACTGCAAAGCATATGAATGAGGAGCAGTTGCTTGAGGAACTGAATGAGAAACTTCATACTTATGAACTGGTTTTTGGCCGTGGAGAAACGGAAAAGAATATAAATCAGCGTCTTGCAGGTATTGTAAGGCGTTCCGTCGAGCAGACCGGAGCGGAAGCTGTCATTATCATAGACGAGTATGACGCCCCTCTTCTTGACGTGATGAATGATAGGGAGCGGCTGATTCCTATGCGTCAGATAATGAGGAATTTCTATAGTCCGATAAAGAGTCTCGACCCTTATCTGCGCTTCGTTTTCATAACGGGTATCAACAAATTTGCCCAGCTCAGCATATTCAGTGAACTCAATAACCTTAAGAACATATCCATGCTTCCTGAGTTTTCCGCGGTCTGCGGAATCTCCCAATCGGAACTTGAGCGTGTTTTCCCTGAGCAGATAGATGCACTCGCGAAGGCTGAAGGCGTGAGTGGAGAGAGGGCGCTGGAACTTCTGAAAGAAAACTATGACGGTTATCATTTCTGTGCTGGTTCCGAGGATATATATAATCCGTTCAGCCTGCTTAACGCGTTCTCCGACAGACGTTTCGGAAAATATTGGTTTGAGACGGCCACTCCGACATATCTGATAGAGAGGCTCGAACGCAAGCCGATTGACGAGCGGGAGTTTGACAAGATGGAGTATGTTTCTCTAAATGAGTTCAATGTCTCTCCGGAGCTTACGGACAATCCGATACCTCTTCTCTATCAGACTGGCTATCTTACTATCAAGGACTATGACAGGGAACTTGACAGTTATACGCTCGGATATCCGAACAAAGAAGTGCGATCGGGATTTCTGGACTCGTTGCTGGCTGGTTACAATGGAAACAACCCGTCAGGAGCCTCATTCGTGATTCGTTTCAATGCTGCATTGAGGAAGGGCGATATTGACGAGGCGCTGTCTAGGATGCAATCGTTTCTCGCAGGGATGCCGAACGACCTTGAAAACAAGACAGAGAAGCACTACCAGACGATTATTTATCTGATTTTCTCCCTGTTGGGCTACCATATTCGCACAGAAGAGAAATCAGCGGTCGGACGTGCGGATGCCGTGTGCTGGACACAGGATTCAATATATGTCTTCGAATTCAAGGTCGACAGCACTGCGGAAGCAGCTCTGAAACAGATTGACGACAAAGGTTATATGATTCCGTATCGCTTCGAGGACGGAAAAAGGCTTGTGAAAATAGGGGTGAACATATCCACCGTGACAAGAACCATAGACGGCTGGGTGGTTGATTTCTGTTCCTGACTTAAGGCGGCGACAATATGGTAAGCGTCTCCGCGGTTACGTATTAACGCGTTTTTTTGTGGTTCCGTACTTTTGCCCATGGAAATCTCAAGAACAGATTAACATGGAAACAAAAGGTAAGCGTCTCCGCGTTTTGTAGTGCAACCTTCAAGTGGCTGTGTATCATCTGTTTAACCGAAATCAGAGTTGTGGTTTTTACAACTCTGAAAACGCCTAAAGCACTGATACTCAGTGGAATACGCGTTGCGCGTCCTGGCGGGAGTGAACCACCTCCCTCATTAGGCGTACGTCTGAAGCTCGCGCAAAAAGTGGTCGAGGGAGACTACTGCCGTTTCTGAGAGCGTGCGAGCGACCAAACGTCGGAGACGTATATTCTCCCTGGAGAGAAGTCACGTTAGTGACAGAGGGGAAAGAAGCCATGAGGCCCGAAGCTCGTGCTGAAATAGGTGGTCGAGGGAGTCTTCAGCTGTTCTGTGCGAGTGCGAGCGACCAAACGTCAGAGACGTATATTCTCCCTGGGGAGATGTCACGTTAGTGACAGAGGGGAAAGAAAGCCATGAGGCCCGAAGCTCGCGCAAAAAAAGCCGTGGAGTTCCACGGCTTTTTTTGTGCGAGCGAAGGGACTCGAACCCATACGCACGAAGGCACCAGATCCTAAGTCTGGCTTGGCTACCAATTACAACACGCTCGCAAAACCCTTCGGAAGACTCATAACATTAAGCCCATCGCTGAAGTCGGCCTTTTGGAAGCTGCCTACTTCTGTGTCCGAAAGGATTACAAAGTTATGTATATTTTTCAAAAATCCAAAACAACCGGCATCAGGACATTATCAAAAGCAGTCATTGACCTAATCCAATACCGGAAAGTCGTGGATATACCCTAACCGAACAGGCTCCTATGAAGCAGAGAGACCACCTTGTCGAGAGCGGTGCGGTCCACCACGAAACTGATGTTGACATAGGACGCGCCTTGCGAGATCATATAGATACGGTAGTCGCTTAGCGGAGCGAACGTCTTCTCGAGAATGCCTGTCACATTGTCCAAGTTCTTGCCTATTACACTCACCTGGGCCTTGTCGCGGTCCACATAAACATCGGCGAAAGACGAAAGCTCGCGGATGACATTGTCCACATTCTGGGACGCATCCACCGTAACTGAAATATTGGCCTCCGACGTGCTTATCAGATCCACAGACACATTGTTCCGGCTGAAGATCTCAAACACGCTCATAAGGAAGCCGGCAACATTGATCATCTTCGTGGAGAAGATGTTGATTACCAATATGTTCTCCTTGCTGGAAATGGATTTTACACCATCGTCGATAAACGAATTCTGAAGAATTACAGTTCCCTTGCCGTCCGGATTTATGGAATTCAGCACGTAAATCGGAATGTTCTTCTTCACCGCCGGCTCGATAGTCATCGGATGCAGCACCTTGGCACCGAAATGTGCCATCTCGGCAGCTTCCTCGAACGAAATGCGCTCAAGACTCCGCGTGCCCTCCACCTTTCTCGGATCCGCAGTCTTGACACCGTCCACATCCGTCCAGATTTCGATTCGCTGTGCCCCGACAGCCATTCCTATCAATGATGCCGTATAGTCAGAACCACCTCTGCCGAGCACCGTCGGCTCTCCGTCTTCCGTGGCGGAAACGAACCCCTGAGTTATAACAGCCTCGCAGTCAGTGTAATGAGAGGAAACCTCAGCATTGACCTTAATCGAGATCAGGTCCTGTTTCGGCTCGCCCTTCAGGAAATCGGCATTGGTGATAATCATCTTGCGCGAATCCATAAGGCGGGTGCTGATACCCCTCGCATTCATCGCGCAGCAGATGATGTTGGACGAAAGATATTCGCCATTGCCGATGATGACGGCCTTGCTCCTGTCCGAAAGCTCTCCAAGCTCGCATACCGCCTCAATGAAATGTGAAAGCTTGTCACAAATTTCATTGACCCGCCTCTGAGCGTCCTCCAGAATACTTTCCTTGTCAATGCTCTCCGACTGACTTATAAGTTCCTCAGCCAGAGTGAGATGCCTGCTTCTGAGCTGCCTGAGCAAGGCCGAGGCCTCTTCAAAATCACGTTTCTTCGCCTCATCTGATATGCGGTAGAGCAGGTCCGTCACTTTGGACAATGCTGACACTACCACGACAGGGCGTTCCGGAAGCTTTTTCCGGATAATTTCTATTGTGCGCGAAATCGCAGCGCAATCAGCGACGGACGTGCCGCCGAATTTCATCACTATCATATTTCAGTTCGTTTTGGAATCTGTCCTGAAATCATTTCAAAACAGTTTCTTGTTATTGTCAACCATTACCTTTCCGCCGAGCAGAACCTTGTTTATGAAAGGCGAGCGGTAGCAGTAAGGAATCCAGGTCAATGAAGGTATCTTATTGGTAATTATAACATTGGCTTTCTTGCCGACCGTAATCGAGCCGGCCTCGCCTTCCACGCCCATAGCATAAGCGGAATTCAGCGTGCATGCATTGAACGACTGTATCGGCGTCAGCCTCATCTGGATACATCCGAGCGACATGACAAACCGCATGTCTCCACAAGGGGAAGAGCCCGGATTATAGTCTGATGCTAATGCAAGTCCCAGTCCCGAGTTAATGAAATCCAGGGCCTTGCCGTATTGCATCCTGAGGAAGAAAGAAGCGCCCGGAAGCATTGTCGGCATCGTGTCAGGAGCGTCGGCGAGAGAGCGTATCTCATCATCAGTCGTGCTCTCGAGGTGGTCCACAGAAAGGGCATTGTGCTTCACGCCCACCTGTACGCCGCCCGAAACCGCAAGCTGGTTCGCATGAAGCTTTGCACGCATTCCATATTTCTCACCGGCGGAAAGAATCCTGTCAGTCTGCTCCGGAGTGAAGAAATTTTCCTCGCAGAAAACGTCAATGAAATCCGCAAGCCCCTCTGCGCTTACCGCCGGGACCATCTCATCACAGACAAGCTTCACATAGTCCTCCTGCCTTCCCGCATAGGCGCGTCCCACAGCGTGAGCCCCGAGAAAAGTGGACTTTATTATAGCAGGAGACGACTCCTTGATACGCCGTATCACCCTGAGTATCTTAAGTTCATCCTCAGTAGAGAGCCCATATCCGCTTTTTATCTCAATGGCGCCTGTTCCTGCGGCAATCATTTCATTCCCCCTGGACATCGCCTGTGAGTACAGCTCGTCTTCCGAAGTCCTGTGGAGCAGGTCTGCAGAATTCAGGATGCCACCGCCGTTCGCTGCAATCTGTGCATAGGAAAGCCCCTCGATCTTGTCCAGGAATTCCCGTTCACGGCTTCCTGCAAAGACGATGTGAGTGTGGGAGTCGCAGAAGCAGGGCAGGACCATACCTCCCTCAGCGTCAATGACTTCGCAGCTGCAAGGGCAGTCGGACATTGGCCCGAAACCGGAAATGAGCCCGTCTTCGATCAGAAGCCAGGCATTGTCCAATGTTCCGGTCACCGACATCTCCACTCCCGCCTTGCGGCGAGTCTGCTGGTCTGTGATGCCGACAATCTGTCCTATATTCTTTATGAGAGTCCTCATAGCATGTTGGCCTCGTTGCGGATAAATTCAATGCTCTTCATGATGAGAGGGTGCATGTATGTATCCACATCCACGAACGGAACGGCTTTGCGGTAAGACTCCAACAGTTTTTCGATGGCAGGAGATGACTTGCCCGGACGACGGAACTCAAGCGCCTGCGCTGCATTGAACAGCTCGATGGCGAGAACGGTCTCCACATTGTCCATCACGCGGACCAGTTTCGTGGCAGAGTTCGAACCCATGCTCACGTGGTCCTCCTGTCCCTGGGAAGAAGGGATGGAATCGCATGAAGCAGGCCAGCAGAGCATCTTGTTCTGGCTCACGATAGATGCGGCCGTGTACTGAGGAATCATGAATCCGCTGTTCAGACCAGGTTTTGCGACCAGGAACATCGGCAGGCCTCTCTGACCGCTGATAAGTTTGTAAATACGTCTCTCTGAGATATTTGCAAGCTCTGACATGGCGATTGCCAATGTGTCCATAGGAATTGCGATAGGCTCACCGTGGAAGTTTCCTGCAGAGATGATCATATCCTCGTCAGGGAAAACGTTAGGGTTGTCGGTGGCACTGTTGATTTCATTGCCGATGACCGATTCCACATATCTGATGTTGTCTTTCACTGCTCCGTGGACCTGCGGAATGCAGCGGAACGAATACGGGTCCTGGACGTGCTGCTTAGGACGGCGGATCAGTTCGCTGCCATCAAGCAGACTGAGGAATGCGTCAGCCGTCTCCATCTGCCCCTTGTGCCTGCGCAGAAGGTGAGTGAGCTCGTAGAACGGCTCGATGCGGCCGTCGAAAGCCTCCAGTGACATTGCCCCGATGCAGTCAGCCCAACGTGAAAGGCGCTGGCTCTTGAGCAGTGCCCATACGGCGTGCGCACTCATGAACTGTGTTCCGTTCAGCAGGGCGAGACCTTCTTTGGACTGTAGTCTGATAGGCTCCCAGCGGAGTTCCTGCCAGACGTCTGCAGCAGAGCGGACCTCGCCGTGATAAAGGACCTCACCCATTCCGATAATAGGAAGACAGAGATGGGCGAGCGGTGCCAGGTCTCCCGAAGCGCCGAGCGAACCCTGCTGATAGACAACAGGAAGAATGTCGTTGTTGAACATGTCCATAAGCCTTCCGATGGTGGCAAGCTGCACTCCGGAATGACCGTAGGAGAGCGACTGCACCTTCAGGAGCAGCATCAGTTTCACGATTTCCGGACGTACCGTGTCGCCGGTTCCGCAGGCGTGCGACATCACCAGATTGTGCTGCAGCTGCGAAAGGTCCTCCTCAGGAATCGTGATGTTGCACAGCGAGCCGAACCCGGTGGTGACACCATAGACCGGCCTGCCGATATCTTCCATCTTGCTGTCCAGGTACTCACGGCATTTGAGGACCTGCTTCTCCGACTCTTCTGAAAGGGTTATGGTTTCATTATGGTCAATGATTTCCTTGATTTTCCATAATGTCAATGTATCATTTGAAATTTTATGTGACATGAAAGCGAATTTTAAAATTTGGACAATGTCTTATGTATCAATGAGTCATCTGCATTGACAGGAACAGTGACTCTGAGCGACGGGGTGCGTCCCTCCTCTCTTTCGATGGCGTGCAGGGCTCCTTCATTGCGGGCCCAACTGCGACGTGCGATACCGTTGTTCACATCCCAGAAAAGCATGTTGGTAATATGCCTTGCAGAATCGTCGGAACCGTCAACGACCATGCCGAAGCCGCCGTTGATGACCTCGCCCCAGCCTACGCCGCCTCCGTTGTGGATCGAAACCCAGGTGGCACCGCGGAACGAATCGCCGATGACATTCTGGATGGCCATGTCGGCCGTAAACTGAGAACCGTCATAGATGTTGGAGGTCTCACGGAAAGGAGAATCTGTGCCGGAAACATCATGGTGGTCGCGTCCGAGCACGACAGGAGCGGAAAGTTCGCCGTTTCTCACAGCCTCGTTGAAGGCCAATGCAATCTTCGTCCTGCCTTCACAGTCCGCATAGAGAATTCGTGCCTGGGAACCTACCACGAGATGGTTCTTGCCTGCTTCCTCTATCCAGTGTATATTGTCACGGAGCTGGCCCTGAATCTCTTCCGGAGCCTCTGCAAGTTCCTCGGACAATATCTTGACTGCGATTTCGTCTGTCTTGGCGAGGTCCTCCGGCTTCTGGGACATACATACCCATCTGAACGGACCGAACCCGTAGTCGAAATAAAGCGGGCCCATAATGTCTTGAACATAAGAAGGATAGCGGAAGCCTCCCTCCTCGTTCATGATGTCTGCGCCTGCACGTGAAGACTCCAGCAGGAATGCATTGCCATAATCGAAGAAATACATTCCCTTGGCAGTAAGCCTGTTGATGGCTGCGACCTGACGTCTCAATGACTCTCTTACGCACTCCTTGAAGCGCTCAGGCTCTTCCGCCATCATCACCTTCGACTCCTCAAGAGAGTAGCCGGCCGGATAATAGCCGCCGGCCCACGGATTGTGCAGCGAAGTCTGGTCGGAGCCGAGATTTACGTCAATGTCTTCTTCAGCAAGCCTTTCCCAGAGGTCCACCACATTGCCGACATAGGCCATTGACACTACCTCCTTGTCATTCACGGCTTTGCGGATGCGCGGGATGAGCTCGTCGAGACTCTCGTGAAGTTCGTCCACCCAGCCCTGGTCATAACGCTTGCGGGCTGCGAGCGGGTTGATTTCCGCCACCACGCTTACCACGCCGGCGATATCCCCGGCCTTAGGCTGTGCTCCTGACATGCCGCCAAGTCCCGCCGTCACGAAAAGAAGACCTTTCATGTTCTCGCGGCTTCCGTCAATGCCCTTGGCCTGCAGTTGTTTACGTGCTGCGTTCATGACAGTTATGGTGGTTCCGTGGACAATTCCCTGCGGACCTATGTACATATAGGAGCCGGCCGTCATCTGACCGTACTGCGAAACGCCCAATGCATTGAACCTCTCCCAATCATCCGGCTTGGAGTAGTTCGGAATGACCATACCGTTCGTCACCACTACGCGCGGAGCATCCTTGTGGCTCGGGAAAAGTCCCATAGGATGGCCTGAGTACATCGACAATGTCTGCTCGTCAGTCATCTCCGCGAGATATTTCATGGTCAGTCGGTACTGTGCCCAGTTCTGGAAAACCGCACCGTTTCCGCCGTAGGTGATGAGTTCGTGCGGATGCTGTGCGACGCGCGGATCCAGGTTGTTCTGAATCATTGCCATAATCGCGGCAGCCTGACGACTCTTTGCCGGATATTCGTCTATAGGACGGGCAAACATCTGGTAATCAGGGCGGAACCTGTACATGTAGATTCTTCCGTAGTCGTGCAGCTCCTGGGCGAACTCTTCCGCCAATACAGCGTGGAACTTGACCGGGAAGTATCGGAGCGCATTCTTCAGCGCGAGCGCCTTCTCTTTGTCAGTGAGAATGTCCTTGCGTCTCGGTGCATGGTTCACGGACGCGTCATACGGTTTTTTCTCGGGCAGTTCTGCAGGGATGCCTTCGAGAATCTGTTTCTGGAAATCAGTCATATCTTATTGTCCTATGTTCTTGTTAACTTCAGCAAGTACCTCAGCCTCAGCCACTACAGCCTCCGCTTCGATTCTTGCGGCCTCGTCGGTAAGTTCCGCAGCCAATGCCCTGTCTTTCAGGCCGGCAGCATTGATTCTTACATTCAGGTGGGCACCTCTTACAGCGGCGAGGGCGGCAATCGCGCCGACACCAGCGTCAGAAGCGGAAGCCGGGTTGCCGATACGTGCCATGGCCAATGCCACAGGCATCGCCTCCATCGCTGTCTGCATCGTCTTGAGTGGCACTCTGCTGGCGTAGAGAGTAGCCTTTTCCATCGCCTCGGCACGTGCTGCCTTTTCCTCCTCAGTACCCTTAGGCATGGAGAAGACATCCATGATTTTCGCGAATGCCTCAGTATCTTCATCTACCAGTCTGAGCAGCCTTTCCATCACATCCTGGCCTCTTTCAGCCCAGTCGGAAAACTCCTTCCACCTGTCGTCCCAGCCACGTTTGTGGGCGGACAGATTGGCAACCATAGTGCCCAGAGCCGCAGCGAGAGCACCCATGTATGCGGATACGGAACCGCCGCCCGGAGCAGCTGACTCAGAAGCCGTTTCACGGGCAAATCCCTTCACGCTCATCCTCACCAGACGCTCTTTGCGGGCCTGGACTTCCTCGTCCGTCATCAGGTATTCGATAACCTTCTCTTTCGGGTTGAATGGCTTCAAGTCGTTGAGGCCCAATGATTTGACTGCTATCTTGATAAGCTCTTCCTCAGGCACGCCGAGAGAACGCTGCTGTTTTTCCAAGTAGAATTTGCCGGCGTCCACCAGTACCCTCTTAGGCACGAGGCCCACAATCTCGGTTCCCGTAACCCTAAGACCTCTGGCAGCGGCGGCCCTGCATACTTCCTCGAAGGCCACATGCAGCGGAGTCACGTTCATATCCGTAATGTTCATGGAAACCTGGGCGATACCGTATTCCTCTATGAACCAGCCGATTGCCTTGCACCCTTTGAGAGTTCCCGGAATCCATACGGTCTTGCCTGCCTCGTCCTTGATGATTTTTCCGGTCAGGCTTCCTCCTTCACGTGCAGGACGGCCCTTCTCCCTCACGTCGAAAGCCACCGCCATCGCACGACGCGTGGAAGTGGTGTTGAGGTTGAAATTTACGGCAATCAGGAAATCCCTCGCTCCTACATTGCTGGCGCCGGCCTTCGCAACAGTCTCCGTATATGCCTCAGGCCCGAAATCAGGCTTTCTTTCCGGGTCAATGACTTTTTCCGGCAGTGCTTCATATTCTCCCGCGCGGCAAACTGCAAGGTTCTTTCTTTCAGGCTTGTATGCCGCAGCCTCATAACAGTAGCACGGGATGCCGAGTTCATTGTAGATGCGCCTGGCAAGTCCTCTGGCAAGCTCTCCGCATTCCTCGAGAGTGATACCTGCAACCGGTACGAGCGGAAGCACATCAGTAGCTCCTGAACGTGGATGCGCGCCGTGATGATGGCGCATGTCAATCAGCTCGGCAGCCTTTTTCTCGCCCTGGAAAGCAGCTTCGAGAACAGCTTCCGGACTTCCCACGAATGTCACCACAGTCCTGTTGGTAGCTTCGCCCGGATCGACGTCCAGCACTTTTACGGATTCTTCGCCGCGCTCGGTAACGACCTTGGTATCAGCCACTGCCGCGACGATCTGGTCAATGATTTCTTTGTTCCGTCCCTCACTGTAGTTAGGTACGCATTCAATGATTCTGTCCATATCTTATTGTTTATAACTTTCGTGAAACTATTATCTTATAGCCGCCTTGAAGAGCATGTCAGGCTTGTGGAAATCAGGAGACTCGTCGTCCGATTTGACAGCAGAATACCAGTTTACGGAGCCGTCAGAGCGGTAATCCGCACGGAAAACGCCCATGTAGAATCCGTCTTTCAGGTTCAGCCCCATCGACTCAAGCTCCTGAAGGTCAATGCTTCCGCTCACGGTATAGTGCATATCCGTGTGCTCGCATTCCAGTTTCAGAGTGCTGAAATTCCATGCGTAGTCGATATCCCTGTAGAATTTGGCTTTATAATCCAAGGTGTGCCCGGCCGGAGTCATTTCTGCTCCGTAATAGCAGGTCATGGCGCTGTCCGCACTGAAGAAAATTTCCACCCTGTCGTCATTCAGCAGGTCCAGTTCGGCCTGTGGATTTTCATTGACGGTCAGCGTGGAATCATTGACTTCGAAAACGAATTTGAAGGCGGAGTCTCCGGTAAGACAGGAGAAATGGGTGTCGTCCTCGAGGCTGTCCCAAGGCGCGTGGAGTCCGCTGATTACGGATTCCTGGTCACTACCGATACAGAAAGTGCCCTCAGGGCATCTGTTGCAAGAGCATAGAAGCGCAATACCAAGTGCTGCGCAAAGCAGTTGACGGTTCATAGCACGTTATTAGTTGTATTTTCGTATCCACGAATATACGACTAATAAGCGATATTTTCAACTTTCCTTATTTAGTTTTCTTCCGGATCTTATAACCGAGCATTGCCATGAATATGCTCATCAGAGGGCTTATGATATTGAAGAAACAATACGGGAGGTAGGCGATGGTCGCGGTGCTGAGGATGGTGGCCTGCGTCATACCGCAGCTGCTCCACGGGAAAAGCGGCGAAGTGACTGTGGATGAGTCCTCTACGGAGCGTCCGAGCAACCTGCTCTCATAGCCGCGTTTGGCATAGATGTCCTTGTAGATGTCGGAAGTCAGGATGATGGAGAGATACTGGTCCGAGATGACGCCGTTCAGTATGACACCCGTGCCCACAGTTGAGGCCACGAGCCCCGTGCGCGTCTTGGTCATCGGCAGGATCAATGAAGCCAGGTGGTGAAGCATTCCGCTGGCCTTCATGCAGCCGCCGAAACACATCGCGCAGATGATCAGATAGACAGTATTGAGCATACCGAGCATACCTCTTGACGAAACCAGCTTGTCCACGTCCGCCACACCGGTATTCACCGAAACCGAATCGTATATGGTCTTGACAATGCCGGTGAACATCACTCCGCCTTTTCCTGCACCCTCTGCGCTCAGGCCCATTGACTGGAGAGAACCCACACCGATCTCAGTAATGATGTGCGGCTGCAGAATCAGAGCGAAGATGGCCGCGAGAACAGTGGACAGGCCCAGCACGACAAGAGCCGGAAGCTTCCGCGCAATCATGATGCCAGTCGCGACCGGAACGACCAGAGTCCAGAGCGAGATGTTGAATTTCGAGGCCAATGTCTCAGTATAGACGGAAATCTGCGCCGAGTCGCTGCCGGTGTGCAGAAATCCCAGGATAAGGAACAGGACCAAGGTCAATGCAAATGACGGTATGGTCGTGAGCATCAGGTACTTGATATGTCTGAAAAGGGGAGTGCCCGAAATGGAGGCGGCCATCACGGTCGTGTCGGAAAGCGGGGAAATCTTGTCCCCGAAATACGCTCCGGAAATGATGGCGCCCGCAATCATTCCCTCACTGAATCCCTGAGCTTTGCCGATACCCATAAGCGCCACTCCGATGGTGGCGATGGTGGTCCACGAACTGCCTATCATCACGGAGATGAACGCGCAGATAACGCAGGCGGTCAGCAGGAATATCTTCGGGGAGATGATTTTCACACCATAATATATCATTGACGGTACAGTTCCGCTCATGGTCCAGGTTCCCGATATGCCTCCGATCAGGAACAATATCACAATCGCGGTAGTGACGTCACCGATATTGCTCCGTATCGCATCCTCGAAATCCTGCCACGGCTTCTTGAAGAGCCACATCGCCAGCCAAACGCAGATGCCTGCGGAGAACAGCAGTGAGACCTGGCTCGCGCCAAGAATCGCATCGCTCCCGAAAAAGCTGATGTTCAATGCCAATAATATAATCAGTACTATGATAGGTATCAATGAGATACCCGTTCTGATGACAGCTGTCCGTTTCATTTCCTCGTCAATTGCAGATTAGGTCCGCATATGCCACTGCGGATAAGGGCCGCAAAGATAATGAAAATTATCCGTTTTGCGAGGCGGAAAAATGCTATCTTTGCGGGAAACCACAAGTACAGACAGCATTATGAGAAACGTGTATTCAAGGCTTGTGGCATTGACATTGAGCATTGCCACAGCCTTTTTTGTTGCATCCTGCGGAAATCGTATCGGTGAGAAGGAATCGATGGAATTCCTGTACCGGTATATGGATATCGCGGACCAGGGCGATTACAGTGAAGAATTCTTCAGGGAAAATGTGAAAATGTCGTTGCAGGCAAGACGGGAGATGCCGTGGGGCAAGGACGTGCCTGACCAGCTGTTCAGACATTTCGTGCTTCCGGTACGAGTGAACAACGAGCGCCTGGATGATTTCAGAAAGGTATATTACGATACGCTCAAAACCCGTGTCGCAGGTCTCTCGATGCACGATGCCGCACTTGAAATAAATCATTGGTGTCACGAAAAGGCGACCTATACGCCGTCAGATGGAAGGACTTCATCCCCGATGGCGACCATCCTGAGCGGAGAAGGACGTTGCGGCGAGGAATCCACATTCACGGTGGCGGCGATGCGTACCATGGGAATCCCTGCACGTCAGGTCTATACCCCGAGATGGGCGCATACTGACGACAACCACGCCTGGGTGGAAGTATGGACTGACGGAAAATGGTCATTCCTCGGAGCCTGCGAGCCTGAGCCGGAACTGAATATGGCCTGGTTCAACGAGCCCGCTTCCCGGGCAATGCTTATGCACACCCGCGTGTTCGGAGACTACAACGGACAGGAAGATGTTATCCGCCGCACGCCTAACTTCACTGAAATCAATGTGATAGGAAACTACGTGAAGACACGTGACAATGTCGTTACCGTAAAAGACATTGACGGAAATGCTGTCAGCGGAGCGAAGGTGGATTTCTGCATCTATAATTACGGAGAAGTGTTCCCTGCTGTGACATTGGCCGCGGACAAGGAAGGGAAGGCATCGCTTCACACCGGACTTGGAGATATGATGGTCTGGGCATATAGTGACGGCAATTTCGGTTATGCGAAACTCGAAGGCGACGGTCCTGAATGCCGTAAGGACATCGTTCTGAGCCATAAGGTCGGAGATGCTCTCGAAATCGTGTGCGACATCAATCCTCCTGCTCCGGGCAATATCCCTGCTCACGCGACAGATGAGGCTGTCGAGGCGAACAAGGTGAGACTTGCTGAGGAAGACGCTATCCGTCACGCATATACATCTACATTCACGACATCGGACAATGCCGGTGAGCGTCTCGGTCTTCCGGAATTGTCACGGGAAAATGCGGAAATAGCTTGCCGTCAGCTCATTGACGCTAAGGGCAACTGGCGCGAGGTTCAGAAATTCATTGCCGAGGCCTATGAAGACGGCAAGGTGGAGACAGCTCTGCCGATGCTGGCTACACTTACCCGAAAAGACCTGCGTGACACGAAATCGGATGTTCTGGAAGATGCTCTGGAGTCTGTGGACTTCTCTGCGGAGGACTATCCTGATGCGGAACTGTTCTATAAATATGTGTTGTGTCCGCGTGTGGCAGGCGAATTCATACAGCCGTACCGCAGGCAGATAAGGGAAGTTCTGACGCAGATTGCTCCTGATATGACGGATGCTGAGAAGACGGCATCTGTAATCAATTGGGCGAAAGAGAATCTCGAGATAGCTGACAGCCTGAACTCCAAGCGTCTGCAGGCGACTCCGGCCGGCGTTCTCAGCCTCAGGAAGTCAGACAGGCGTTCCCGTGATATCTTCACGGTGGCGGCTCTGAGGACATTCGGTATCCCGGCAAGGATAGACCAGATGACCGGAAAGGCGCAGTATTTCACAGGTGGAGAATGGAACGATATCGTCATGGGCGCCGGAAATCAGGTGGGAACAGTCTCTGAAAAAGGTTGGATGACAATGTGTTATAAACCAGAGGCTGGAATGCCGGAGAATCCGGAATACTACCGTCACTTTACATTGGCCAAGATTCTGAAGAACGGCAGACGGGTGCTTCTCGATTTCGAAGGCGGAGACGCGACTGAACTGGGGGCGGATGCTTCAGCGAAGAGTTTCAGCAAGCCGTTCCAGCTGGATGAGGGGGATTATGTGCTGACGAGCGGAACACGTATGGCAAGCGGAAAGGTTCTTGCGAGGATGGTTACTTTCAATGTCCTTAAGGATCAGACCACTGATGTCCAGCTGGTTATGCGTCATTCTGCAGAGGAAATCAGCGTTTTGGGCGCAATGAATCCGGAAGCATTCTATATTCCGGTATCTGAGGGCAAGGCTGCGGACAAGGTGTCGCTGCTCAGTACCACAGGCAGGGGATATTTCCTTTTGGCCGTGCTTGGTGCGGGTGATGAGCCGAGCAACCATGCGATCAGGGAAATGCAGGCTGTTGCCGGAAAACTCAAGGAATGGGGACGCCCTGTGGTGGTTCTCGGACAGAATGAGGCGGCAGTGGCTAAGCTGAATGTCAATAAGGACTGGCATTATGGCATTGACCCTGAATGGGAAATCCGTGAAATGCTGAGCGAAGGCTGTCATACCGCTTCCAGGACGCTTCCTGTCATCGCGATGTGCGACAGTTTCGGCCGCGTGGTGTATATCTCTACCGGTTACAATACCTCGCTTGCAAGTCAGCTGACTGCTGTCATTGACGGAATTTAGTTAACTTTGCAGGATGGGCGTACAAGATGGCGCCGGATTATGATTATGGAACAGAAAAAGAAGAAATTATATCCGTTGAAGTTTAATCATGTGGTCGAGGAAACTGCGTGGGGAACTGAGACGACCGGAATTGCCGATATCGGCAAGACCGATTCTGAAGTGACCGGTGGATGGTTGGCGGAAAGCACTCTTAGTGAGGTGCTTGAAACTTATCTTGAGGAACTGGTGGGGGAGAACTGCTATTCTTTTTACGGAAGGCAGTTCCCGCTTATGGTCAAGTGGCTCCGCATTGACGGGAAGATGCCTCTGACCGTGTGCCCGACAGACGAGACCGCATCCCAGCGCTATGATACGCTCGGCAAGATGAAACTCTGGTATGTCGCTGATGCTGAGCCCGGTTCCAAGGTCTATATGGGCTTCAAGAGGGAGGTCTCCGCAGCGGAACTGTATGACAGATGCCACAACGGGACGCTGGAAGAGGTGCTCAATGTGGTGACTCCGCATAAGGGGGACGTGTTCTTGGTGACTCCGTGCCTCTCTCATGCTGCTCAGGGAGGTGTTTCCATATTGGAAATAACTGAGTCGTCAGACCTTGATTTCAGGATCTACGGTTTCGGTGAACTAACTCAGGTTGAGGAACTTGCACTTGAGGCGACGTTGGATTTCATTGACCTGGGCAAGTATGATGGCGACCTTTATATCCCTGCGGGAAAACATTCTGCGAAAGCGTTCGATGCCAATGTGCGTTCAGTGGCAAATCCGGATGCTGCAGCGGGCAAAATCACGGACCGCGTGGCTGCATTGAGGGAATTCAGCGTCACCAGCATTGACCTTAAGGATCCGGTTCATATAGATACAGGTACGACAGATGCGTTTACGGTCTATGTGTGTCTTGGCGGTGCGGCTTCCGTTCAGATCCAGGATGAGAAGACCGGTGCGGCGAGATATGACTTCAAGGCCGGAGAACTGGTTCTGGTGCCTGCGGATGTGACTGATTTCTACCTGGTTCCGGATGACAGGGACACGAGGCTTTTCGAGGTGACCATCGAGCCTTATGATGAGGAGGACAAGTATATCGACCCGGAGGCTGAGGAAAAACTTCCGGATGATGATGAGAAGGTGGCGTCCATCGAGGAGTTTCTCCGTAAGAATCCGGGCAGACTAAATTAAGTAATCATGGAGTCAGTACGTATTGACAAGTTTTTATGGGCAATAAGGGTCTTCAAGACGCGCAGTGAAGCGGCTGAAGCCTGCAAGGGCAATCGTGTGAAGGTCAATGATGCCGATGCGAAGCCGTCCCGCGATGTGAAGGTCGGGGATGTGATAACTGTCCGTAAGGCTGCCGTATATTACAAATGGAAAGTTCTGGGACTGACTGAGAACCGTGTCGGGGCTCAGCTTGTTCCGCAATATGCTGAAAATCAAACTCCACAGGAGGAACTTGACAAACTCAAGGCTCCTGTGGAGACATTCTTCGTAAAACGTGACCGTGGCACCGGCCGTCCGACCAAGAAGGACCGCCGCACCATCGACGCCATGTGGGGTGAGATCGATTTCAATGCCGAACTCCCGGACGATCCGCCGGGATATGACGACTACGAATAAATTATTTCTCGTATTTCTTAGCCTGCTCAGCGATGAGCGCTGCATCGTCGAAGTAATTGATGCGCATGGCATTACGTACTTCTGATAATGTCCGTGCTGCTGTTTCGCGGGCTTTTTCCGTACCGCGTTTCAGGATGTTGAACACCTCAGGAATGTCCTGCTCGAACTCGTGGCGACGTGCGCGGATCGGGTCGAGGTGCTTGTTGAGCACGCTGTTGAGGAATTTCTTGCAGGTGCCGTCACCGATACCGCCTTTCACATACTGTTCCTTCAGCTCGTCCAGACTCTTGAACTCCGGCCAGAATTCCGCGAAGTCCTCCGCTGTGCTGAATGCATCCATATAGGTAAATACGGCATTGCCCTCAAGATGGCCCGGTTCGTCCTGACTCATACGAGGTTCGCCGTTTGACATTTTCTTCACCTTCTTCCATACTGTGGCTGCGTCATCGCTGAGGTAGATGCAGTTGCCGAGCGATTTGCTCATCTTTGCCTTGCCGTCGGTGCCCGGAAGTCTCATACATACGCAATTCTGTGGAAGCAGGATCTCAGGTTCCACGAGTACGTCTCCGTAGATGCTGTTGAACTTGCGGACGATTTCACGGGTTTGCTCCAGCATCGGCTCCTGGTCTTCACCGGCAGGAACGATGGTTCCCTTGAATGCGGTGATGTCTGCAGCCTGGCTTACAGGGTAGCAGAGGAATCCTGCAGGAAGAGTGTTCTCGAACTCCCTCATCTGGATTTCAGACTTTACCGTAGGATTTCTCTGAAGTCTTGATACAGTCACGAGATTCAGGTAATAGAAAGTGAGCTCGGTAAGTTCCGGAATCATCGACTGTATGAACAATGTGCATTTGTTCGGGTCGATGCCGCATGAGAGGTAGTCCAATGCCACCTCGATGATGTTCTGACGTATCTTTTCAGGATTGTCGGCATTGTCGGTCAGAGCCTGCACATCGGCCATAAACACGAACATACGGTCGTAGTCGCCCGCATTCTGAAGCTCCACACGGCGACGCAGCGAACCCACATAATGCCCCAAATGGAGCTTGCCGGTGGGGCGGTCGCCCGTAAGAATAACTTTTCCCATATATATTTCGATTTTTGTTTTTATCAGTTTAATCCATGCAAAGGTACTGCAATTACGGCGAAGCACAAAACAAAAGCACGGCAATATGCTGCAAGAACGACGGTAATTCATAAAATATGAGTAACTTTGCAGCACTTTCCGGCGGTTTCGCACACCATCGCTGCGACTGCGAGCGTGCCGTCACACCTTATTATATATAGTGCATCTATGAAGAAGAAACAACTGCTGCTCGTCAGCGACATCGTGGGTTACGGCAAGGTGGGAGCCCTCGCCATGCTGCCGGTGCTCTCGTATATGGGCGTACCTTTCTACGCCCTGCCCACCATGCTGGTGTCCAACCCGTTTGAATACGGCAAGTTCGCCACATCGGAGACGACATCCTACATCAGCGACGTGCTGCCCGTCTGGCGGCAACTGGGCTTCGGCTTCGACGCCATAGCCACGGGCATCATCGCCTCGGAAAGCCAGGCGCGCCTCGTTTCGGCATACTGCCGCGAACAGGCGGAGAACGGAACAAAGGTGTTTGTGGATCCCGTCATGGGCGACGAAGGCCAACTCTACAACGGCATCACACCCGACCGCATCGAGTGTATGCGCGAAATGGTGGCGGTGGCACACCTCATCTACCCCAACATAACGGAGGCATGCTACCTCACCGGCACCGCCTACCGTCCGGAGGGCTACACTACAGAGGAGACCTACACCATAATCGACCGCCTGAGAAGCATCGGCACACGCTCGGTGCTGATAACAAGCGTCATCGTCGATGGGCATCCGGCAGTAGCGGGATACAACGACGAGAACGGCAACTACTTCGTTCTGCCCTTCACCGAGATACCCGTCCACTTCCCGGGAACGGGCGACATATTCTCGGCGGTGCTCCTCGGACACCTGCTCGACGGCAAACCGCTGGAGGAAAGCACACGCAAAGCCATCGATACCATGTACCGCCTCATCGACGCCAACAAGGACAATGCCGACAAGAACAGCGGCATTGCCGTGGAAAGATACCTCAGCCTCATCTGAAAGACGGTGCCGCCGCACGGAAACCTACGGTCCGCGGCGCACATACATACACGAAAGGAGTCAGGAAACAAGCCCTGCGCCCGTAAAAGGCAACGGCTTGATTTCCTGACTCCTTGCTTTTATCCGTTTCCCAACCCCAATCGGTCATCAGACCGAAACAAGCGTGTTGTAAGAAGATTTGTCTTCCTTTTCCACTCTTCTCCGCCTTTGTTTCGTCATATTGCCGCCGTCCGCGTTTCGCCATAGCCCGCTATGCCTTCAACACGGGCGTTGCAAGCTGCTCGAAACAAAGACGAAGCAGAGCAAAAATCTGATGACCAATTGGGGTTAAGCGAGGGCAGTGTCGAAGCAGAAGTTATTTGGAATCCGGCTTCACAGAAAACCAAAAGAAAGAAATAACTTCTGCTTTCTGACACGCCTCACGACTATCAATACAGAGATTTCGGGCTGATGCTGAACGTGAAGTCGTAGTCCTGATACCCCACACGGTATCCCTTGCGGGCACGACCGTCTTCACCCCAGCTATCAACGCCGCCTACACCTGCCTGCTTCAAGTCGATGCAGAGGTTGGTAAACTTCGACTTCGGCACTGAAGGCGAGTGACGCTGATCCTTCTCTTCACCCTCGTCGAGGTCGGAGATGTTATAGTGCAGGGCCGAAGCGGAGAAGAGTTTGTCCGCCTCAACACGCAGTCCTGCGCCGTTGTTGTCGCTCTGGTTCCACCAGCGTATGTCGCCCATCGTACCCGTTTCCTGCGGCCGAACGTATGGGAAGAACATCTCGTCGGCGGTGGAAGAGTAGATGCCCACGTTCTGTGAGTACTTGCGGTCGCAGTAATTCTCGACGGGACCGCGTCCGAACCACTGGCTCTTGTCCATCTGGTAAGGCAGGTTCATCACCATACCGAAACGCAGCATCTCAGGCACATCGGCACCGGCCTTGGTCTTGAGGTTCTGGTTTACGGTGAGAGTTCCGTTGTCGGCTATCTGGTAAGCGATGTTGAGCACAGCCTTTACCTGCGGCATGTCGTAAGCCACCATAATCATCTTCGACTTCTTGTCGGCCTGGATTGACTTGAGTTTCATCTCCGGATTGCGCCATACAGCGAAACGTTTCTGCAATTGGGCACCCATATCGTTGTCGGTAACGGCACGCCAGAAGTTGGGCTTCAGCGTTCCGCCCTCGCCGAGGAGACTCTTTCCGCCCACCTCATACTTCTCGATGAGACCCGAAGCACGGTTCACGGCGAGCGTGAAGTTGTGACCCTGCAGCACAATCTGCGGCTCCTTCTTCTTGTCGATGAGCTTCACCGCCTTTGTGGATGCGAGTCCGAAGCCCACCTTCGAGCCATTCTGCTCGCGCAGGGCAATCTGCTGATAAGCCACGATGTCGCCCGCTTTCTGTATGCCTTCGTTCTTCTTCAGGCGGAATTCCACGTTGAGCTGCACATCCTTGGCGTCCTTGCAGGCGTTGAGGTCGTAGGGCAGTGTCACCTTGTCCGACTGCTGCGGCTTTATGAAAGAGATGTCGGCGATGGTGCCGTTCTGCTGTTCCACGCCGTCAGCAACGATTGCCCATGAGAGCGACACGTTGTCGGCGTTGCGGAAGAAGTTCTCGTTTTTCACATAAATCATGCCCCGGTTGAGGTCGTAAGGCTCCACCCAGTAGTTCTGGTAATAGTAGCCCACCTCGTAAGCCTCCGGTGTCGGTATGCGGTCGGGGTTGATGAAGCCGTTGCAGTTGAAGTTGTTGTCCGACGGGTCGTAGTCGTTATAGTCGCCGCCGTAGGTGTATATCATGTTGCCCTGGGCATCCTTGCCGCGCAATCCCTGGTCCACGAAATCCCAGATGAAACCACCCTGATACTTGGGATACTTGCGTGCGAGGTCCCAATAGTCCTTCATCACACCGCAGGAGTTGCCCATAGCGTGTGCATACTCGCAGTGGATGAGCGGTTTTTTGGAGTTGGGATCGGCAGCATAACGCTCCGTTGCTTCGGGAGTGATGTACATTTCGGCGTAGATGTCGGTATTGTCGCCGAGGATTGCACGCTCCCAGTGTATCGGACGGGTCGGGTCTTCCTTTCTAATCCAGTTATACACATCGGTGAAGTTCTTTGAGTCAGCCGTCTCGTTACCCATCGACCAATAGATGATTGACGGGTGGTTGTACTGCTGTTCCACGTTGTGCTGGTTGCGTTCTAATATCTGTCGTGCGAAGAGTTCGGTTGCCGTCACCGCATTCTTGTCGTAGAAGAAGCCGTGGCTCTCCTGGTTTGCCTCGGCGCAGACATATATTCCGTACTTGTCGCACAGTTCGTACCAATACGGATCAGAGGGATAATGGCATGTGCGCACGGCGTTTACGTTGAACTGCTTCATCAGCTTGATGTCCTGAAGCATACGTTCGCGGCTGATGACATAGCCTCCGTCGGGATCCATCTCATGACGGTTGGCACCCTTTATGAGTATGGGCTGGCCGTTTACGAGCAGCTGTGCGTTCTTGATTTCAACCTTGCGGAATCCCACTTTCACCGGTATTGCCTCCACTTCCTTGTCGTTCTGCATCACAGTGGCAAGGAGAGTGTAGAGGTTTGGAGTCTCGGCTGTCCATTTCTGTGGGTTCTCCACTTCGAACTTCACTGTTGCATTGATTACAGGCACATTCTTTCCGGGCTTTGCCTTCACCTTGGCAGTGTTGAGAATCTTGCGGCTTACGATGTTGCCAGTGGGATCGACGAGGTCGAGAACGAACTTGGCGTTGCCCTTACCCTGCACGTTCACGGCGAGAGTACCGTTTGTATAGGTAGCATCGAGGTCGGGACTGCAACGCAGGTTATCGACATGAGCCAGCTTGGCACGGCTGTAAAGGAAGCAGTCGCGTGCCACTCCGGAGAGACGCCAGAAGTCCTGGTCCTCGCAATACGAACCGTCGCACCAGCGGAAGCACTGGAAAGCGATGAGGTTTTCGCCCTTCTTCAGGTACGGGGTGATGTCAAATTCTGTTGCCGCCTTAGAGTCCTCGGAGTATCCCACGAACTTGCCGTTCACATAGAGATAGATGTTTGAGGTGACGCTTCCGAAGTGTGCGATGACCTGACGGCCGTCCCATGCTTCGGGAATGGTTATGGTACGGCGGTAGGTACCCACATGATTGTCCTTCACCGGCACTTGCGGCGGATTGTTCTCGAAGTGTCCGCGCCATGCGAATCCCACGTTCACATACTCCGGATCGCCGTATCCGTTCAGTTCCCAGATGTCCGGAACCGCCATTTTCTTCCATGCGCTGTCGTCGAAGTCGGTGCGGAAGAAGTCGGCAGGACGCTGGTCAGCATTGGCCACCCAATTGAATTTCCAGTCGCCTGCAAGCGAGAGATAGTTGGCAGACTTGTCGCGTTGTCCCTTCATAGCGGCTTCACGGTTCTCGTAAGCGAAGAACGAAGCGTGCAGAGGGAAACGATTCACGTTGTTCACGCTAAGGTCGTGCCACTCGGTAAAAGTGGGCTGCGTAGCGTTGTCGGCTGTCGTTGCGGCATGGGCGAACATCGCCGGCATACCAGCCACAGCCATAGCTAAAAGCAAATGTTTCATATTGTTTGGGTTGATTAAAATGATATTATTCTTAGGTCTCATGCAAAATTACGGAAAATAAATGAATAACGGGAGTTGAAACTACTCTTTGCTGCCATATTTAAACTATTCTTTACATTTCGTCTGCATTCTTAATGCTTATCGAGGCACATTTATCATGCCGCGCGGCGAAATAGTTTGCACAAACCAATATGCCGTAAGGAATATTTCAGTAACTTTGCGCACGGTGGGCAATGCTGCCACCCTTGAAATGTAAAAACAACAAAAAAGGAATATGGAGAAGACAATCCGCGTTTTATACGACTACCAGACTTTTCACGCACAACGCTTCGGCGGCATCTCGCGCTACTTCTGCGAAATAGCCGGCCATGCGTGCCACACCACACCAGAGATAGCCGTCAGGTTTTCCATGAACCAATACATACGCCACAGCGACATCAAGGGACATACGCCAATACCCATGCGCCCGTACAAGATAATGAGCGGATGGTTCCGCGACATCAACCGCAAAGCGTCCATCAAAGCGATAAGAAAGGGAGACTTCGACCTCTTCCACCCCACATACTACAACCCCTACTTCCTCGAAGCGTTGCAGGACAAACCCTTCGTGCTCACCATACACGACATGACACACGAGCGTTTCCCGCAATACTTTCCCAACGACCCCACCCCTTCATACAAGAAACTGCTGGCAGCGAAGGCGAAACGCATCATTGCCATAAGCGAATGCACGAAGAGGGACATCATGGAATACCTCAACGTACCCGAAGAAAAGATTGACGTGATATACCACGGACTCGACCCTCAACCCCTGGCAGAAGGTCGTCCCGACGGACTTCCCGACGAATACATACTGTATGTGGGCGACCGCCGAGGCTACAAGAACTTCGAACTGGTGGTGAACGGCTTCGCAAGACTCACCAGGGACTACCCCCACCTGCACCTCGTGCTCACGGGCCGCCCCCTTTCCAAGAGCGAAAAGGAGTTGCTTGCCAATTACGGGACAGAACAGCGCGTGACCGTGATGAGCGACATCAGCGACACGGTTCTGGCGCAACTCTACCGCAACGCACGCCTCTTTGTATATCCGTCGCTGTACGAAGGCTTCGGCATACCCATCCTCGAAGCGTTCGCACAACAGTGTCCCGTGGTGCTGAGCCGTGCCAGCTGCTTCCCCGAAGTGGCTGCCGATGCGGCGGAATACTTTGACGCCACATCGGCCGACGGACTCGTTTCGGCAATGGAGCGTGTGCTCACTGACGACTCCCACCGCCACGAACTGACAGAGAAAGGCACCCGCCGACTCAGCCTCTTCACCTGGGACGAGACGGCAAGACGCACGGAAGAGACCTACATGAAGGCTCTGGCCGACACGGAATAAGACATAAAAAGAACCACACCCGACACTCTTTCAACAGGAAAACAGCATGGCAAACAACAGCATAAAAGTATCCGTCATCACCGTAAACTTCAACGACGCACGCGGACTGGAGAACACTCTCGCCTCGACAATGGCGCAGACCGAGAGAGAAGGATGGGAGCAAATAGTAATAGACGGAGGCTCGACGGACGGCAGCAAGGAGGTGATAGAGAAATACAGAGGTCTGCTTGCCTACGCCGTAAGCGAACCCGACGGCGGCATCTACCAAGGAATGAACAAGGGAGTGGCTGCCGCCAAGGGCGAATACTGCCTTTTCCTGAACTCGGCAGACACTCTTGCCTCGCCGACGACAATGCAGGAAACGCTCCCACTCATAACGGGCTGCGCCGACTATTATGTGGGCAACATGCTGCGTATGGGCAGGAAAACGAGCCTCGTGACATCGCCCGACGACCTCACCGCCGCCTACCTCGCACAGCGTTCGCTGCCCCATCAGGCCATGTTCATAAGGACAAGTCTGCTCCGACACCGCCCCTATCAGACGCAATACCGAATCGTTGCCGACTGGGAACAGCAGGTATGGGAACTCGTCCTTCATAATGCTTCCTACCAACATCTGAACGCTGTCGTCGCCCGTTTCGACGCAAACGGAGTGTCGAACACACAACGCGAGAAGTCGGATAAGGAACGCCGACAGATACACGACACTCTTTTCAGCCGCAGCCTTACCGCCTCTTTGAACGGTAGGGATAAATACGAGAAGCGGCTTTTCTACATCATAGCAAGATATTCCGGTTGGCGTATGCACCTGAAACTCATGGTGCTGCACATCAGATGGATGCTGCATTTATAACCGTCGGCACGGTTTTTCATCATGCCGACCTCCGCATCACGCTTATTTTCCCCTTATTTTGCACATCAACCAAGGCCAAAGCAGGTGCGGCAGAAAGCGGCATTTATCGACGAAACTGTCGGTTTCGCACACCACTTTCACATTGTCCCACAGTCCTTTGGAGCGTTGCGTGTTCGACACACCATGCGTGTCGAAATGCGCGACAGCAACGGGCAGATGCCTGAAACGCTTTCCGGCGAGGATGAGTTGCTTTGCCTGTTTGAAGTCGGCGGAATAGCGGTGCGCCGTGTCGAAGGGGAAAGCGAGCAGGCAGGCAGTGCTGGTGAACGCCGACTGATGGCAGTAGAACATCTTGTGGCAGTTGCGGGGCGAGAGCGAAGGTTTCAGCACTCCGTTCTTGACAATGTCGCCATACACCACATCGTCGCCCCTCTCCATTCCTGCAACGACGGTGTTCACGGTGTCGGGAGCCACAAACGTGTCGCCGGCATTCATAAAGATGCAGTAGTCGCCCGTCGCCATTGCCACACCTTTATTCATTGCATCGTATATGCCGCGGTCGGGTTCGCTCACCCAGCGGGTTATGTCCGCCGCGTGACGCTCTATCACTTCAAGCGAGCCGTCGGCGGAACCGCCGTCGATGACGATGTATTCCAGATTGGCATAGTCCTGCCCTGCCACGCTCCTTATGGTTGTTTCCAAAGCCTCCCGTGCATTGAACGCCACGGTAACGACCGTTATTCTGATGTCTTTCTGCATAAGTTTTCTTCGTTTTCAAGCTGCCGCAGTCACGTCTTCACAATGCGAAATGCGCCGGCAGCAGCCGTGTCTGATGCCTGCAAAGTTACGGAATAAATCCCGTTCATCGGCCATCGGAATCTCAATGTTTTATGGTGCCATTCAAAACAAGGCTTCTTTTAGTTGCAAACAAGCCTTCTTTTGGTTGCAAACAAGGCTTGTTTTGAGTGTAAAGAAGGCCTGTTTTAAAAGTAGAAAAGTAAAAGAGTGAAAAAGTAAAAAGGACTGGTTATAAAAGTAAAAAGGTAAAAGAGTAAAAAAGTAAAAAGGACTGGTTAAACGCAAAAGGGTAAATTGACTGGCTAAGAACAATATAGGAGGCCGAGCGTCCCGTTCGACAACACTGCGCAAGGCGGCTCATTATGCGCTCGGCTTTGCCGCTTGCTTGCAAGAATTATGAATTCTTAATTATGAATTGGTAACGCTCGACCTCCTATCGTTAATTCTGAACCAGCAAAGGTAATGGCTTTAACTTCT
>OLFV01001044.1_pt1 | contig 28829 bp, 22 predicted proteins | sample 1605551 | NCBI WGS metagenome assembly OLFV01 (sample SAMEA3888922, study PRJEB22519) | human gut metagenome | biome: human gut; feature: human-associated habitat; material: faeces | place: Denmark | collected 2011 | reverse complement strand
GATACCACATTTCTTTCCCAGTCTTTTGAGCGAATCCATACAACTTTGGTAGTTGGGTACTGGAAACACCCTGCCGTCTTCACACAATCCACGGTATTTTTCCATAATCTGCTTGGGATAGTCAAGCAACTTGATGTTGGCTTCCGTTCCTGTCTTCTGTCGATGGATAACAATCCATTCACCTTCATCGAAAAATTCCTTGATGTTCTCTTCCTTCAAGTTGTACAGATCAATGAAAGCGAGACCTGTAAAACAACAGAACAGGAACAAGTCACGCACCATACTCATCTTCTTTCTTGTGATAGGTGTTTCCATCAACAGGTGAATCTCTTCTTTGCTCAGAAACTCTCTTGTGGTCTCTTCTTCCTTGTACACATATCGTCTGAATGGGTCTTTTACGAGCCATTCATTATCTATGGCACGGAATACCATTGCACGGAGATTGCGGACAAACACCATCGCAGAGTTTATCTTCAAGTGCTTGTCGGTTCTGAGAAAAGTCTCGTAGTCTGTGATAAAAGGCAGCGATAACTCTTTTAGAGCAATATCCTTCACATGGTAATGTGTCTGCAAGAACTCGCCCACATAGGCACACCCGATTCTATACTTCGTGTATGTACTCAAAGATTTCATGCCAGCCTTATATTGCTTTTCCATTTCATCACGGCTTTGAGAATAGACTTTCATCAGTGTATGGCAACGATACTCCAAGCCAAGAAAGGCGTTCTTTACCTTGTCGGCAGTGACGAAGTTGTCCCTGTCCATAATCTCCTGATAATGCTTGCTGATACTCACACGCATTTTGTCCAGTTTGCGGTTCACTTCCAAAGCCTGCATACTCTTACCTATCATGCGTCCGCCCTTGGTGTCCCACAAATCTGGATTGGCAGTTGTCTTGCAACTGAACTGCGCCTGTGTTCCGTCCACTGTGATACGTCCCATAACTGGAACAGTACCATCTTTCTTTACTACCTGTCTTTTGAGGTAGAAGATAATTGAAAATGTACTCTTCATAACGTCATTCTTTTTTGCGTTCAAAATTAATACATGAAGAGTCTTTTCTTGCTACGCATTTCACGGCAGAACACGGCAAATTTGGTTCGTAACCGAAAATCTTACGTTACTCATCAGTAACTCACTATAAATCAGAGTATTCAAATTCAATTCGTAACCTTCCTCATTCTTCCGAACCTCAACATTCCCCATTTGGGGTATAGGTTACGGATAGGTAACGTTCCTCTGTCTCATCTTGTCGTATTCCCGTCTTCGTCTGTCCTCGTCACTTTTAACCAAAATGAGGAAAGTAACTGATAACCAGTAAACTTTCCTCATTCTTCTCTCAAACACTTTTTATATGGACTTTCCTATGACAAAAAGTTTGGTTTATAAAATAAACTATGTTATCTTTGTGCCCGAAATCATGATTGTGAAGAGTGATCATGCTAGCTTAAAGCAAGTGAGAGTCGACCTCCTTGCTTCTCTTTTTACACTCATGGTTTATAAAATAAACTAAGTGTTCAACTGGACTCCTTTATTATATAAGGAGTCGCAAACTAAAAGAAAAATGGAAGAAAAGAAGATTTCTGAGCAGGAGAGCCTTGAGCTCATCAACCAGATGATAGAGCAGACAAGAAGGGATTCGACAGTAGGATCGGGCAATACGTTCCTGATTTGGGGGTATGTGTGTATGGTCGTGTCGCTTGCTGTCTTTGTTGCGGCATATACTGGTCCTGGAGCCTGGGGATGGCTTTACTTGGGCATTCCCGTTATGGGTGGCGCTGCCACGCTGATAGCTGGAAGAAAGAAAAAGAATGTGCCTTCTACGTACACCTCGAAGAGTATCAACAGCATCTGGGCCTGCCTGGCAGGTGTGTTTGTCGCCTATGCCGTTTACAGTCTCGGGTATTGGGCCGAGATGGAAGGCTGGTCGGGAATGTTTCTGCTGGGATTGTTGCTGCCCGGTATAGGAACCTACTGCACCGGCACCATTCTGAAGGAAGAGCTGCTGAAGCTGTGTGGCTTGATAGGTGTCATGATGGGAGTGGGCTTCCTGCATGACTTATGCACGGGCGCAGTGATTAGCCTGGCATGGCCGATGCTGATGGCGGTTTCCTCGGCGATAACGCTTGTCGCGCCAGGACATTATCTGAACTATCAATCAAAAAAACAGCGTAAATGATGCAGGAACTGAATCCTCTATTACACAGTCAGTTGAGACTTGCCATCATGTCGGTGTTGCTGAGTGCTGAAGAAGCCGATTTCGTGTATCTGAAGGAGAAAACGGAGGCTACAGCGGGCAACCTGAGTGTGCAGTTGGACAAACTTGCCTCGGCTGGCTATATCGAGAAGGAGACTGACGGCTCGGGCTCCAAGCCGAGAACAGTCTGCAGAATGACTGAGGCTGGCCGACAGGCCATGCAGGAATATGTAGCGGCGCTGAAGACCTATTTCTCGGGTCTTTGATGCTGAGAATGAAAAAATGCTGCCATCTGACGGGTTCTCTGACCTGACCGATGACAGCATTTTGCTGTTGGGAGGGTGTTATTGTTTGTCGGGCGAATCAGAACTCTCTTTGTCTATTTCGCGGAAAAGGCCGAAGAATCTGTTGCCAGCCCAGATGATGCCGGCAATCAGGGCTATGGAGACTAAGCCCTTCAAAAATCCACTCAGCAGACCAGGCAGACTGTCCCAGAACGGAATATAATGTACTCCGAACCCTACAGCTATGGACAACACCAATGTGCCGACGATGAGGAGTTTCTCGTTCCGGATAGTGGGCGAGGGGGCTTCTACTTCTACCAGGTTTCGCAACTTGTATATCTTGTAGGTAAAGAATATGCAATTCAGAACCAAAAGGGCTAAGCATGTTATCATTCCGCCTAAGAAGATGCTCTCGCTCTCTATCCATTCTGCACAGCCGGCCCATATAAAGAAGAGGGCATAAACAACAGACTGCAGGCGACCGCAAAGCGACAGGCAGCGTACTTGCCGGGCGTTGACTATCTTGACGAATGGCAGATCGTAGGCCGATGGATGATAGCTGTGACGGAAGCTGAGACCAACGCTGACTGTGCCGAAGATGGCGACGATTAGATAAGAGTGCCATTCCTCAGCTGCGGCATGGATGATGTTTCTGATGATGAGGAGCCAAATGGCAAGCAACAGGATTCCGATGATGTACTCGAAAATTCTGACACTTGCTGTGCGATAAATCTTGACTTGTGCGAAGATGCTGTCCTGCTCCTCGTCGTCGCTGGCACTGAACAGGTCGAGCGCAAAATGCAACAGTTTGTTTTTCATTTTTCCTTCTTTTTCTTAGGCAGTCTGCCTGCTTTGCGCAGCGCTTCGGAGATGATCCATTGCAGTTGGCCGTTGGTGGAACGGAACTCGTCAGCAGCCCATGCCTCAATGGCACTCATCGTTTCCGAATCGATGCGTAATATAAAACTCTTTGTAGTTGTCTCTTTTTTAGCCATGCTGTTAATGATTCAATGTACCCGTATTCACCACAGGCTGGGCGGTATCGTCGCCACAGAGCACTACGAGCAGATTGCTGACCATGGCTGCCTTTTTGTCGTCGTCCAGCTCGACTACTTCCTCGTCGCTCAGTTTCTGCAATGCCATCTTCACCATTGATACGGCGCCTTCCACAATCTTCTCTCTGGCTGAGATGATGGCCGAAGCCTGCTGGCGACGAAGCATCACGGCTGCAATTTCGGGAGCATAAGCCAGATAGTTGATGCGAGCCTCTACCACCTCGATGCCTGCCATCGCCAAACGCTCGTCGATGCGGGTTTCCAGTTCCTTGTTGATTTCGTCGCTTCCATCACGAAGCGTTTTCTTGCTGCTGTTGTCGTCCTCGTCATCGTCGTAGGCATACTGTCCTGCCACCTGTCTGAGAGCGGCATCTGCCTGAATCTGAACGAAACGGCCCAGCATATTCATCACCTGTGCGGCAGAGGCTCCGACGCCAGCCTGGCCGACAGAACCTTCTGCCATCGTCTGGGTGTCGATCTCGAAAATGGCTTTATAGGTATCTTTCAGTTTCCATACCAATACCATGCCGATCATGATGGGGTTGCCCGTCTTGTCGTTCACCTTGATGGGTTCGGCATCGAGGTTGCGCACTCGGAGCGAGAGTTTTTTCTGACTGATAAACGGATTCAGCCAATAGTAACCTGGCTGGGTAAACGTACCACGATACTTACCGAAGAAAAGCAGTACGCGTGCCTGTCCTGGCTCTACGAGGATAAAACCGCAAACGCAGATGATGCTCAGGATGAGGAGCACTGCGCTGCTGATGCCGCATACACAGGCCTGCCATGTTTCTTCTGACAGGCAAGCCAATACAAACATTCCTATTCCTGTCAGGAAGACGAGAAGGTTGATCACTAACATCAGGATGCCATTTATGGTCTTGCCCTGAAATGCAAATTCCTTATTTTCCATATTTTACTGTTTATGTTGATATCATTTTGATGTCGCAAAAATATGATATTAAAATGATATCACAAAGGCAGAGGCGAATGTTTTATAATACTTTAACAAGAAAAGGCCGCTGAGACGATTCTCGGCGGCCTTTTCTTATGGGAATTACTCCCCCTTATTCTTCCTCTTCTTCCTCGGTATCGAGGGGAATGGGTTCTTTCTTTCCGAAGTCGGGGTCGATCTTGAGGAAGGCGGTGACTACGAAGGTGATGGTGCAGCACGCCATGACGATGATGAAGAACAGGCGATAACCCACCATGTCCTTGAGATAGCCCGAGAGCATGCCGGGAAGCATGAGACCGAGATAGGAAATGCCCGTACAGATGGAATAATGGGAGGTCTTGAATTTGCCCTGGCTGTAGAAGAGCATGTAAAGGGTGAGGACGGTGAAGCCCAAGCCATAGCCGAACTGCTCGACAAACAGACAGGAGGAAACCACGATGAGGTTGGAGTTGAGCGAGTAGCTCAGGAAGATGTAGACAGCATCGGGCAGTGTGATCGCCATGACCATGGGCCACAGCCACTTCTTCATGCCGTCGCGGCTCACCAGGATGCCGCCGATGATGCCGCCCAGGAGGAGTCCGATGAGTCCGACGGTGCCATTGGCGAAGCCATATTCCTGGGGCGAGAGTCCCAGTCCGCCCTGTGAGTTGGGGCGGAGGATGAAGGTCTTGGTCATGGTGTTGAGCAGGGCCTCGGGGAATCGATAGAGCAGGAGGAAGAGCATGACGCAGATGGTTTCCTTGACGGGGAACTTCTGGAAGAACGTGCCGAACATGTTCTTCAGCTCGTGAGCCACTTCGCCCACGCTCCGTTCTGTCTGCACATCGTCGGCAGGACGCGGCATGAAACGGCTGTGATAGAGCCACAGCGCGATGAAGATGCCTGCCAGACCATAGAATATCAGCGCCCACGAGAAGCGTATCTGGTTGCGGAACACTACCTGCAGGACGCCTGCCAGCGACACTAAGACGCCGTTGACGAAGATGATGGCAAGTCGGTAGAAGGTGTTGCGCAGACCCACATACTTGGTCTGGTTGTGCTCGTCGAGCTCTATCATGTAGAATCCGTCGGCAGAGATGTCGTGCGTGGCACTGCAGAAGGCGATGAGGAAGAAGAAGCACATCGTGGCCTGGAACCAGAATGCCGTGGGGATGGAGAAGGCGATGCCTGCCAGGGCTGCTCCGATGAGCGCCTGCATGGTGAGCACCCACCAGCGCTTGGTCTTCAGCAAGTCGATGAACGGACTCCACAGGGGTTTGATGACCCATGGCAGGGCCAGCCAGCCTGTGTAGAGGCCCACCTCAGAGTCGGTGAGTCCCATCTGCATGTACATTACGACAGAAAGACCCGTGACAATGATGTTGGGCAGTCCTTCTGCAAAATATAAGGTTGGAATCCAAGCCCAGGGACTCCTGCTGTTTTTATTTGTTGCCACTTTTTTTGAAATGTTTTTTCAGGAGTTAAAGGAGTTAAGGAGTTATCGCTCCCTTCGGTCGCTGAGGAGTTAAGACAAATGCCTTGATGAAATATTTAGTGTTTGATGTTTAATTTCAAGTCCACAAAAGCTATTGTCTTAACTCCTTAACTTCTTAACTCCTTTAATTCCTTAAACCCCTTAATCTTATTTATATACTTTCTTGATTTCGGCTCCCTGATAGTAGTGTAACAGGATGGCGTCGTAGTCGAAGCCTTCCTCGCCCATGACGGCGGCACCTATCTGGCAGAGTCCCACACCGTGTCCCCATCCGGCTCCGATGATGTCGAAGCGCTGCGGAACGCCTTTCTCGTCGATGTCGCATCTGTCGACCACGAATGCAGAGCTGTAGAGATGTGTGTCGCTTAGGGCACGGCGTATCTCGAGTTCCTTGCCGATGACGAATGTCTTCTCGGTGCCCACGATGCGCAGTTTGCTGATGCGTCCGCTCTTGCCTCGCTCTTCGGCCTGAAGGTCGAGGATGTCGCCGAAATTCATTTTCAGTTTCTCGTCGAGCAGCTGCTTCAGCTTCTCCTGGGTCAGCGTCACCTTCCAGCGGTAGAAGTCGGCTGTTTCCTGGTCGTAGTCGTTGAGCACCTGCGAGAGAATCTTCTTGTCTGTGGTGTTGCAGAAGGCAGGAGGGTTGGAGCGGATCCAGGCTTCGGCAGCAGCCTCGTCTTGCAGCGAGGGCAGTGGGGCTGGGGCTGCTGTGCCGGCAGACTTCACGCCCTGTATGATGTCGCGCACGCTGCTGAGATAGTTTTTCGGTGTGTCCTCCCAGCAGTACTGGAACTCCTCGGTGACGCCGCCGCAGCACTTCGAGAAGCGTGCGTCGCAGATGTCGTCGCCGTCCATCAGGATCTGTCCTTTGGTCTGCCGGATGGCTTCTGCCACATGGGGCGAAGTCTCCTTGGTGATGCCCTGATAGCGCTGGCAGTGGTCGTCGGCGCAGACGTCGAAGATGGTGTGGTCCTCGCGGTCGTACCAGCGTATGAGTCGGTCGTCTTTCTTGACAAAGGAGAAGAAGTTGTTGCCCGACTCAGCCACCTCGCGGCGCTTCTTCATCTGTGCCAGGAGCCACGAGCGGGAGATGACGGCATGGGCCTTGAGCAGCTCGAGGCTCGACGTGGCGCTCATCTCGCTCGAGATGACGCTCTCGAGGTATCGCTCTACGGGCAGCTCGTTGATGGCGCATATCTTGTCCGACTCCACCACAAAGTGCAGGGTGCCGAGGAAGGTCTGTGTCTCCTTGCGTTCCCAATGGAAGTTGACGCCTATGGTCACGTCGCTGAGCGAGAAGGAGGCGTCGGCGCTCTGCGGATGGAAGGTGAGCGAGCTGTACTGGTTGCCGTTCCACAGGATGCCGCCCTCGGAGAACGCCACTTCCTGTTCGCCCGTCACCATCTCGCCCTTGGCCAGGTAAGGCTTGTTGAGCGAGAAGTGAATCTTCTGTCCGCTCACGATGCCCACGTTCACGTTGGGCTGTTTGCCCTTGCCGGCAAGCAGCTGGAGCGGATGCTCGTGAGCGGTCGCGGCAGAGGTCTTGAGATTGCTGACGATGGCTTCCATCTTCTCTGCCGAAATGCCGCACTCGCACAGCAGGGCTGTGGCTTTGTCGAGGTTGATCTTGCTGAAATCTTCCTCGCGCGGAGTGATGATCAGTCCTGCCATGTCGAGCGCTCCTGGCGAAACCATCATCTGTGCCTCGCCTTCGGCGAAATAGGCGTCAGGGCGGTGCTTCTCTCTCGGGATGACGACGCTGATAAACTCGTCGCCTTTTCGCCAGGCGATGATGTTCATCATGGGCTCGCTCTCGTCGCCACGCATCGGCATGGAGCGATAGAGGCGATGGAAGAGTTCCTCGTCGCTGTCCTCGCTCTTCGAGATGATGACGAAGGCAGGCACGAGGAAGTCGCGCAGCACGGAAATCTTCTCCTCGTCGGTGAGCGAGATGACGTCGGTGAGGTTGCGCGAGAGGCGTTGCCAGTTGGTCTGCAGGGGCAGCACGCCGCTTGTGCCAGCCTGGAAGTGCAGGTGGTCGGGGGCTGAGGCGCCACACTTAGGACCGTTGTAGAACACCATCAGCTCGCTGTGGAGCGACAGCAGTCTGTGCATCTCGCCATAATGGCGGTAGATGGACTGTGGCTGGTGCTTGGTGGCGGGAATGGTGAAGTGGACTGGCAGGATGGGGAAGGGGTTGACCAGGAGCTGGAAGTGGTCGTCTATCTGCTTGGTCATCTGTTCCTTGGGGCGGTTTCGCTCGCACAGGAAGCAGGGGCGCTCGCCGAGTGTGTTTTTGTCTATCTTGGCGCCTGTGCTGACGATGCGTGCAGGATTGAACTGCACCTTCAGCTGGTCGGAGAGCTGGCGCACCTCTACGTGCTTGAGGTCGCGGAAGCGGTGGCGTGCGTCTTCCCACATCTCCAACTGTCGGTTGAAGAAGCGCGAGATGCTGCTGTCCTCCATGATGTCGGCCTTGCCCTGCAGCATCTGCTGTCGGGCCTTGAGCTCCATGGTGCGCAGGCGGTCTTTATATAGGTTGTTGGCATTCACCCGCTCCACGCTGAGGGCTGCGTCGCTGTTGCCACCCCAGCGGCGGCAGAGATAGAGCTCGTTGTAGATGCGGCCTATGCGGTAACGGCGCGAGAAAGCCAGTCCCAGGGCGTAGTCTTCGCCATAGGAGGTGTTGGGGAACTGTATCTGTCGCACCAAGGGTGTGAAGAAGGCGCGTGGTGCTCCCAAACCATTGATGCGCAGGGCGTTGTTGCAGCCGTTGTCTTCGGTCCATTCCTTGTGGTCGATGAGTCCCGGTGGCAGGGTGTTGAGGTCGAAGTCGCACATGCGGTACGAGCCGATGATCATGGCTGCCTTCTGCTCGTGGAAGGCGTCGACGATCTTCTGCAGTGTCTTGGGTGAGGAATACAGGTCGTCGCTGTCGAGCTGTACGGCGAACTTTCCGCAATGGTCGCTGTTGACAGCCACATTCCAGCAGCCGCCGATGCCCAGGTCGGTGCGGCCAGGCACTATCTGTATCAGGCGCCCGTCGTCTATCGAGTCGAGGATTTCACCGGTGCTGTCGGTGGAATGGTTGTTGACCACGATGACATTATAGGGGAAGTTGGTCTTCTGGGACAGGGCGCTCTTCACGGCGTCGGCAATGGTCTTCTCGCGATTGAACACGGGAATGACGACAGAGGCCTCGCAGGCGAAGTCCTGCTCGTCGAAGTCGGGCTGGCGGTAGAAGTTGGTGTCGACGATGGCTCCCACCTTCTCGAGATGGGCTGTGCAGGCACGCTCCATCTCAATCTGTACCTCGCGGTTGCGCGGATTGACATAGTCGAACTGTTTTTCGCCGCTCTTGCGGGTGTCGAGCTCGGCCTCGGTGTAGAGATATTCGTTGAGATGGAATATCTCGCCCTTTCTGCTCAGATACAGGCGCAGGTCGTAGAGTCCGGCATACTGATAATCCACACGGTCGGTCTGCGCCACATAGTCGAGCAGCGCCTGCGACTTGATGAGCCACAGGCTGCCGAAGTCGAAGTCGTCGCGGAGGCTTCCTGCCTGATAGTCGATGGCGGGATGCTTCGTCAGGGCGCCTTCCTCCAAGGAGTAGTGGTCGCTGTAGACCATCACCGCTCCCGTGTCGTCGGCAGTGCGCAGAAAGCGCTCCAGGGCATAGAGCCCCCAGCGCACCGACGTCATCCTGGTGCACAACAGCAGATAGTCGGCATCCGTGTTCTCGGCTATGCTCATCACCGTGTTGGATGACTCCATTCTGTCGATTACTACAAAGGTACAGCCTTCGGGCACTTGGTGCTGCGAGGCAAAGTCGCTGCTTACCAGCAAATTGATATGTTGAACCGTCTTGTTCTCATGAAGCTCGAGCAGCGTTTCTTCACCCTTCTCCAAGGCTTCAAAAGGCAAGAAAAGGTCTATTTTTTCTCTCATTTTTGCTTATTATCTTAAAATATGTGGCAAAGATAACAATTTTTCAGCAAAAAAGCGTATCTTTGCACTATGAATAACGAAAAAAAATATCTTCTCGGTCTGACACTCGCCGAACTGAAGCAGGTGGCCAAGGATTTGGGCATGCCTGCCTTCACCGGTGGACAGATGGCAAAATGGCTCTATCAGCAGCATGTGAAGAGCATCGACGAGATGACGAACATATCGAAAGCCAACCGTGCCAAGCTGGCTGAAGAATACGAAATAGGATGCTTCGGATATTCCGACGCACAGCACTCGGTAGACGGAACCATTAAGTATCTGTTCCCCACACGGAGCGGAAAGTTTGTCGAGACAGTCTACATCCCCGACAAAGACCGCGCCACGCTTTGTGTATCGTCACAGGTGGGGTGCAAGATGAACTGCCTGTTCTGTCAGACAGGAAAGCAGGGGTTTGAGGGCAGTCTGCCTGCAGGCGACATCCTCAACCAGATATACTCGCTGCCCGAGGTGGACAAGTTGACCAACATCGTGTTCATGGGGCAGGGCGAGCCAATGGACAACCTCGACAATGTGCTCCGTGCCACGGACATCCTGACTGCCGACTATGGTTGGGCATGGAGCCCCAAGCGCATCACCGTCAGTTCGGTGGGCGTGAAGAATAAGTTGAAACGATTCCTCGAGGAGAGCGAGTGCCACGTGGCCATCTCCATGCACGACCCGATACCGGCAGAGCGTGCCGAGCTGATGCCGGCAGAGAGAGGAATGGGAATAGAACAGGTGGTGGAACTGTTGCGCAACTACGACTTCTCGCATCAGCGCCGACTCTCGTTCGAATACATCGTCTTCAAGGGGCTGAACGACAGCATGCAGCACGCCAAGGCCATCATCAGGCTGGTGAAGGGGCTCGACTGCCGCTTCAACCTGATACGCTTCCATCAGATTCCCGACATCCCGCTGCAGGGAGTGAGCGACGAGAAGATGGAGCAGTTCCGCGACTATCTGACTCAGCACGGTGTGTTCACCACCATCCGCGCCAGCCGTGGACAGGACATCTATGCTGCCTGCGGACTGCTGAGCACATCGAAGAAGATAGGAGAGATAAGACAGCATGAGAACGAACTGGCTTAGTGCCGCGCTGTGCTGTCTGGCGCTGACACTCGTCGGCTGCGATGGCATGGGTGGAAGAAAACCCGCAAGCACCGGACTGCCCTACGAGGTGGTGCTGGAAGGCGACAGCGACTGCATCGTGACCCGGATGATGACGACCGATATGCCGCATCTGCCACAGCCCGAACCGATGTTCAGCCTCATACAGGTGAGGAAGGGAAAGGTGCGCGGAAGCTACCAGCTGGTGAGAAACCGCATCGTGGTGGACATCAATGCCCATAACAAAGGCTATGCCGTGAAGATGAGGAAAGACGTGAGTGCAGTGCCGCAGACCGTCGTCTACATACAGGCACAGTCGGCTGAGCAGCTTCGCCACAGGCTGGACGGCGGGAAGCTGAGGAGCCTCTTCGACACATCGGAGCTACGGCATCTTGCCACCGTCGTGCCACAGAATCCCGACAGACAGAAGGAGATGAGGCAGCGCTTCGGCATCAGCATGAGGATTCCTGCCTCGATGAATGCCGGTAAGCAAGCCAAAGACTTCGCATGGCTCACCGACAATGCCAGCACGGGAATGCAGAGCCTGATATTCTTCAAGACCAAGAGCCACGGTCGGAGCCGTGACGACCTGAAGGCCCAGGCCGACAGCGCCCTGAAGCGAAACCTGCCCGGCGAGACCGACGGCATGTACATGCAGCTTGCCGACATGAGCCAGGCCGACAGGCAGGGAATGAGGCGGGGACTGTGGGAGATGAAGGGCGACGCCATGGGCGGACCCTACGTGATGAGGACACGGGGCAGCGTGGCTGTCATTGGCTTCGTCTATGCGCCCGAAAAGAAAAAGAAAATACTAATCAAGCAGCTTGAGGCTGCTCTTTCTACAATAAAATAAGAATCCAAAATGGACAACAAGAAAATCAGGGTGGCTATCACCCATGGAGATACCAATGGTATCGGATACGAACTGATCTTTAAAACCTTTGCAGAGCCCGAGATGCTGGAGCTTTGCACGCCTATCGTCTATGGCTCGCCCAAGGTGGCAGCCTACTACCGCAAGGCCATGAACCTGCCCGCGCAGTTCTCCATCATCCAGAAGGCCGAAGACGCCGAGGAAGGACGCATCAACCTTCTGGCGGCTGTCGAGGAGGAGGTGAAGGTGGACATGGGTGTGCCTACAGAGGAGTCGGGACAGGCTGCGGTGAAGGCACTCGACAGAGCCATGACCGACTTCAGAGACGATCTGTATGATGTGTTGGTGACAGCACCTATCAACAGTCAGAACGCATTCATCGAGGGCTTCGCCTTCAAGGGACACAAGCACTACATCGAGACCTGTCTCGGTGAGGGAAAGAAGGGACTCAGCATCCTCGTGGGCGATACGCTGCGCATCGCTTCGGTGACAGAGAAACTGCCGCTCAAAGAGGTTGCTGCACAGATCACGGCAGAGAAAATCGTAGAGAAGGCAACCCTCTTCCAGCAAACCATCAAGCGCGACTTCAACATCAGCAATCCACGTATCGCCGTGCTGGCACTCAACCCCAAGAACAATGAGGAGACAAGCTGCGGAAACGAGGAGAAGGAAATCATCATTCCTGCCATCGACGAGCTGGCAGGCAAGGGCGTACAGGCCTTCGGACCTTATCCTGCCGACGACTTCTTCGGCAATGGCGACTTCAGAGAGTTTGATGGTGTTCTGGCCATGTATCACGACCAGGCCACAGCTCCATTCAAGTCGATCAACGACGGACGGGGCGTTATCTATACAGCAGGAATGCCTGTCATCCGAACCAGCGCTGATATCACGCCCGGATATGAGATTGCAGGTACAAATACTGCCGATGAGTCTGCCTTCAGAAATGCCGTCTATCTGGCCATCGACACCTTCAGGTATCGCAGCAGTTACGACGAGGCCTGCGAGAACCCATTGCCCAAACTCTTCCACGAGAAAAGAGACGACAGCGAGAAGGTGAGATTCGCTATTCCAAAGAAGAAAGCAGATTCGCCAGAGGCTAAACGTTAAAAAAGGACTATTTTCAAGCCAATATTGCAGTTAATTCAAAAAAAATGCGTAATTTTGGCAGCTAAATGAATACATCTGAACTTCAGAAGATCAAATTGAGGTACAATATCGTAGGCAACAGCGACGAATTGAACCGAGCTCTCGATGTCGCCCTGCAGGTGGCACCGACTGATCTTTCTGTGCTCATCATCGGAGAAAGCGGCGTGGGAAAGGAAATCATTCCGAAGGTCATTCACGACAATTCTCCACGCAGACGGGAGAAGTATTTCGCCATCAACTGTGGAAGCATTCCTGAGGGAACCATCGACAGTGAGCTCTTCGGTCATGAGAAAGGTTCGTTCACCGGAGCCATAGGCGAGAGTGAGGGATATTTCGGCATCGCCAATAAGGGAACCATCTTCCTCGATGAGGTGGGCGAACTGTCCATCGCCACACAGGCAAGACTGCTGAGAGTGCTCGAGACGGGAGAATACATACGCGTGGGCGGACAGGAAGTGCGCAAGACGAATGTGCGCATCGTGGCGGCTACCAATGTCAACATGAGAAAGGCCGTCAGCGAGGGACGCTTCCGCGAAGACCTGTACTATCGCCTCAACACCATACCCATCATGATGCCGCCTCTGCGAGAGAGGGGAAACGATATCCTGCTCTTGTTCCGATTCTTCGCCATGCAGATGGCCGAGAAGTACAAACTGCCTAAAATTGTGCTTACCGATGACGCCAAGGCCATCATGCTGAAATACAAATGGCCTGGCAACGTGAGACAGCTCAAGAACATTACCGAACAGATGTCGGTACTGAGCGAGGAAAGGGAAATCGACGCACAGACGCTGCTCACACAGTTGGCTACCATCGCACCTGGGCAGGGAGGAACCCACAGCTATGAGAGTGAGCGCGAACTGCTCTACAAGATTCTCTACGAACTGAGGAGCAACGTTAGCGACCTGTGGCGCGACATGAACTCGCTGCGCAGACAGCTCAACGAGGCACGACAGCTCAACGGAGCCAAAGGCTTTGCCGAACCACAGCCCCTGACACCCATAACCCCCATAAGCTATCCAGCCCCTGTCGAAAAGGAAAGCGAGGCGTTGCACCATCCATTCACAGAGGATGCCGAAGTGGAGGAAATACATGAGGCGGAAACGCTCAACCTCAACGACCTGGGCAAGCAGATGGTGGAGAAAGCACTGGAACGCAACAATGGCAACCGAAAGAAAGCTGCCAAAGAACTGGGAATATCCGACAGAACTCTGTATCGACGCATCAAGGCATACAAGCTCGGCGACAACGACGAGGCTGAGGACGACGATGACGACGATGTGAAGAAATAAAAGAAGCCAAGAGGCTAAGACGACAAGAAGAAAATAACAAAATGAAGCATCTCTTCAAGCATATATATATAATAGGTGTAATCTTCGCCATTATCGCCACCACGGCTGCATGCTCAGTAAAGTATGCCTTCAATGGTGCCAGCATCGACTATACCAAAACCAAGACCATAGAGCTTGCCGAGTTCCCTATTCGCAGCTCCTATGTCTGGGGACCTATGGGACCGATGTTCAACAATCAGCTGAAGGATGAGTTTGCCAGCCACACCCGACTGATACAGGTGAAGCGAAATGGAGACCTCAAGATAGAGGGAGAAATCACACAGTACAGCCAGCGAAACAAGTCGGTATCGAGTGAGGGATACTCTGCACAGACCGAGCTGTCGATGACTGTCAATGTGAGATTCACCAACAACAAGAACCATGCCGAGGACTTCGAGCGCCAGTTTACCTCTACCAAGAGCTACGACACAACGCAGAGTCTGAACGCCGTACAGGAAGAACTCGTCACACAGATGGTGAAAGACCTGGTGGAACAGATCTTTAATGCTACCGTGGCCAACTGGTAAATGAGTAAAGGGTGAAGAATCAAATGCCGACACTCTGTATATAAAGATTAGGAAATAAAATATAACGCGAAATTATAACGTGGAATTAAGTAGACTGATACAACATCCTGAGGAGATGAACAAGGAGACGCTTTATGATCTCCGGGCACTGTTAGCACTCTATCCGTACTATCAGACAGCCCGCCTTTTGATGTTGCAGAACCTCTACCTGCTCCACGACCCGAGTTTCGACGAGGAACTGAGAAAGGCTGCTATCTATATCACCGACCGAAAGGTAATATTCAGAATGGTGGAGGCGGCTCACTATCAACTCAAGAAGGAAACCCATCGGGAAGAGAAGAAGGCAGGAAATGCCAACAATGCTTCCGACCGAACTTCCGACTTGATAGACAACTTCCTCGAGTCGATACCCAATGATGCCGAAGAGGAGAAAGACGCGGCACAGAAAAACAAGCGAAAGCCTACGCCTGCCGATGCTGCCGTCGACTATGTGGCTTATCTGATGGAGACAGAAGATGCGGAACAGGAAAAGGACAACAACTCCTCACGCACGCTGGCGCTTATCGACGACTTCATTGACGATGGAGGATTCCAGTTGCCTAAGCTCGATGCTACAGCTGATGCTGAGCTGGAATACAAACCGGCCATAGATGACGACGAGGTCAACAGCAACAGCGAGACTACAGAGAACAGCGGTATCTTCACCGAAACACTCGCACGCATCTATATCAAACAGGGCAAGTACGAGAGAGCGCACGAAATCATTGAGCGACTCTATCATAAACAACCCAACAAGAGCGCATACTATACTGACCAGATGCGATTCTTGGAGAAACTGATAATAAATAGTAAAAATAATAAATAACAAAAATCAAAAATGGCTTACACATTATTTGTAATTTTAATCGTCCTGGCTTCATTGCTGATGATTTTCATCGTGCTCATCCAGGAATCTAAAGGTGGTGGACTTGCTTCCAACTTCTCTTCAACCAACTCTATCATGGGAGTTCGCAAGACTACCGACTTAGTGGAAAAATTGACATGGGGACTCGCTGCAGCTATGGTTGTCCTCAGTGTTGCTTGTGCTTATGTGGCTCCTCAGGCTATCGGCGACAATAGCGTGATGGAAGGTGCTACACAGGAACAGACAGCGCTGCCTGCTATGCCAGGTGCTAACAGCGATGCTGCCAAGAAGGTTGCTCCTGCGGCACAGAACGCTGCTCCTGCGGCACAGAATGCTGCTGAAAAGGCTGCTCCTGCGGTGCCTGCAACTCCTGCAAAGTAATTTTTTAGAAAAAAATGCGGAATTTGTTTGGTTATTCCAAATAAATTCCGTACCTTTGCACTCGCTTAAAAGAAATAACTCTTTTTAAAGCCAAATGGTGGATGTAGTTCAGTTGGTTAGAGCGTCAGATTGTGGTTCTGAATGTCGTGGGTTCGAGTCCCACCTTCCACCCAAGATAAACCCTGTAAATCGTAAGATTTGCAGGGATTCTTGTTTTTTATACCTGATACCTTCGTCTACTGTCAGAAAAGTTTTGTATTTTTGCAACAGTAATGGAATCTTCAACTAAAACATACAGCAAATGAAAATTATCGTATCAGAAGAGATAGAAACAGTTTGCCCCAAATTCGTAGGGGCTTGTGTGGAAGCCAAAGTACAGAACTCGCCTTATTGCCAGGAACTGTGGGACGAGATTAACGCCCTTGGCGAGAAATACAGAGACACGCTGACTACAGAGTCGCTGAAGGAAATGAGTGGCATTGCCGCCACAAGGAAGGTTTATCGTGCCTGCGGAAAAGATCCTTCGCGCTATCGTCCTGCTTCCGAGGCGCTCATCAGGAGAATGCTTCAGGGCAAACAACTCTATCAGAGAGACACGCTCGTCGACCTGGTCAATCTTGCCAGCATCGCATTCGGTTACAGCATCGGAGGATTTGATGCCGACAAGTTTGAGGGCAATACACTAACACTGGGCGTTGGCAAGGCCGGTGAACCTTACGAGGGAATAGGAAGAGGAAACATCAATATCGAGGGACTGCCTGTATACAGAGACAGTCTGGGAGGCGTTGGAACGCCAACCAGCGACAATGAGCGCACCAAGATGATGTCAGACACCTCTCATCTTGTGGTGCTTATTAATGGCTATGATGGAAACGAGCAACAGGTGCGTGCCAATGCCGAATACATACAGTCGTTGCTCAAAAAATACTGTAAGAGCGATGGAGGTTCTTATTTCATATATAAGTAACGGCAACTTTCGCAAATAGGGAAGTTAGAGAATTTAACTTCTCTAACTTCTCTAACTTCTTTAACTTCTCTAAATGAAAATATACTTCAGTACGAATAAAATCGCCAATACCCACATGGTGATGCTCAACTTCTTGAAGCTTCCACACAGTGCGTTGATAAGTACATAACTGATCATACCGCACAGGATTCCGTCGGAAATGCTATATGTGAGCGGCATCATCACGATGGTGATGAAGGCAGGAATCGACTCGGCATAGTCGTTCATATTGATATCCTTGATGGGCGACATCATAAACAAGCCCACGATGACGAGCACAGGAGTGGTAGCGGCAGCCGGAACTGACAGGAACAGGGGAGCAAAGAACAATGCTATCAGGAAGCAGACTGCTGTGACAAAAGCCGTGAGACCTGTCCTACCGCCCTGTGCTACGCCTGATGCACTCTCCACGTATGTAGTGGTGGTACTGGTTCCGAAGCAGGCTCCTGTCACTGTTGCCACAGCATCTGCCATGAAAGCCTTGTTCAGTCCATGTATCTTGCCGTCTGGGCTCATCATGCCTGCCTTGGTACATACGCCAACCAGGGTGCCCATAGTGTCGAACATATCGATAAAGAGAAATGTCAGCACAATGATTACCATGTCGATAGAGAAAATGCGGGAGAAGTCAAACTGACAGAAAATGGGGGTAATCGAAGGAGGAATGTCAATCAGACCCGTAATCTTCGTAATGCCCATAGGAATACCAATCAGCGTGGTGGCGATGATGCCGATAAGCAGACTTCCAGGCACTTTCTTGATGACAAGCACACTGGTGATGACGATGCCTATGGCACCCAACAGGGCTGAGCCTTCTGTTATTTTTCCTATCGTCACAAGAGTGGCGGCATTGGCAGCTACGATGCCTGCATTCTTCAGACCTATGAAGGCGATAAAGAGGCCGATACCAGCACCAATGGCACGTTTCAGAGAGGCAGGAATGGCATCAACCATCAGTGAACGAATGCCTGTTGCTGACAGAATGATAAAGATGAAACCCTCGATAAGTACTGCCGTGAGCGCCATTTGCCAGGGATAGCCCATGGTGAGGCACACGGTGAAGACGAAGAAGGCGTTCAGTCCCATGCCGGGAGCCAGTCCGAAAGGTTTCTTGGCATATATTGCCATGATGAGTGTTCCTACTACAGCAGCCAGTACTGTGGCGGTGAATACTGCGTGTGTATCCATGCCCTGAGAGGCAAGACTACTGAAGATGTTGGGGTTTACGGCCAGGATGTAGGCCATGGTGAGGAAGGTGGTAATACCTGCCACAATCTCTGTTTTCAACTTGTTTTGAGCTGGGTCAAAACCGAATAATTTTTTCAGCATGATTTTGTTGTCTTTATTTTTACGTTTTTCTAACATTTCTCTAAGTCCACAAATCGGAATGTGAGTTTGCCTTCGTTATGTGTCTCCTCCTTCACTTTCTTCCATCCTGCTTGGTTTAAGCATTCCGCCTCGTTGGCTGTAAGAGGAAAGAAGGCATCTGCCTGTTGTGGCGTATCTTCTACGATGGTGAGGTACAGACGAGTGGCAAGACTGAGGGCTGACCGATAGAGCATGGCTCCGCCGATGATGAACACTTCTTTCTCGCCTTGGTCGCGGCATCGGGAAAGGGCTTCTTCCAAACTGCGGCACACCTCGTATTGAAGTGCTGATGCATGAGACAATTCTCTGTTTTTTGATTCTGCTTCATTCGCAGATGTCATCTCTGCACTCTGTTCCTTCCTCATTGTCTTGGAGACGATGATGTTGCGCCTGTTGGGCAAAGGTCCGTTGGGCAACGACAGATAAGTCATCCTGCCCATGACGACGGTATGTCCCGTGGTGAGCGTCTTGAATCGCTGCATGTCCTGCCTGATAGGGTAGAGCAGATGGTTGTGAAAACCGATGGCGCCATTCTGGGCAATGCAGGCGATGAGGCTTATTTCTTGCTGTTTTACCATGTGATGACAGGCTTGTCGGTTTCGGGTACGTGGCTGCTCTTTATCTTCCATTCTTGTGGGTAGAGATTGTTGGCACGGTTGCCGATGTTCTTCTCCCAGCCTAAAGGAATTCCACGATAGGTGACGAGCACATAGCCGCGCGGTGTGTCTTCAGGCAGATTGACAGCCTCTTTGCGCAGATAGCGCAAGGCATCGGTATAATTGAGTTCTACCTGTGGGAAAGATTGGCGTGACAAGTCGATAGACAGCGCCAGACTTTGTGCAGGAATGAGTGAGGCTTTAATGGTTCCTATCTCGATGCCAGCGTGCAGAACTTTGAGGTTGGGAGAAGCGCTGTCAAAGATGTTGCTCCATGACTCCGATATGGCGTACAGATGATCGCCTATGCGTGCGCCCTGATAGGATTCTGGATGATTGATCCAGTCCTGTGGGATGTGTAAATAGGGTGAGTTGCCCCTGCTTTTTCCCTTTATTTTTTTTCTGTTCTTGTTATATCTGTCGGATTTGATATCGAGTGTCTCTGCATCCTCGTTCTTTCGCATGACGGCGAGGAAGAGTCCTTCGCCGCGTGTCTTGCCTGGCAGAAAACGATATACAGGAAAATTGTGGTGAGTCAGATTGCCCGTGATGCCCCACGCCTCGTCAATATCGAGTTCTACAGGTTCTGCTCCCTTCATGTAGATGATGTGGGCTGCGTTCAACTCGTCCTCGAGTTTGTTGAAGGTGCAGGTAGAGTAGATAAGCAGTCCGCCAGGTTTGAGGCAGGGCCAAATGTCCTCGATGATGCTGCGTTGCAGAGAACTGCAGTTGTTTACATTGTCAATGCTCCATTCGCTTATTGCCCCGTCGTCTTTGCGGAACATGCCTTCTCCCGAACAGGGCACATCAGCGAGGATGACATCAAAGAGAACGCCAGCCTTCTGGAAATCCTTGGGGTAGTTATTAGTAACGATAACGTCGGGGTGTCCGAACTTCTGCATGTTCTCTGCGAGAATCTGTGCTCGTGTGCGCATGGGTTCATTACTGATGAGCAGACTGCCGTCGGGAAGGACATTACGCACGGCTGTAGACTTTCCGCCAGGTGCACCACAAAGGTCGAGCATGACAACAGGCTCGTGAATGAGTTGTCTTACCACGAGGTCGACAAACATGGAAGAGGCTTCCTGGGCATAATACAGACCGGCATGGAAGAGTGGGTCGAAGGTGAAGTTGGGCCTTTCAGTAAGGTATCTGCCATAGTCGGGACACCAGGGCACAATAGAGTCAGCCGTTTTTTCCGACTCATGATGTGTCTTCACTTCGGCTTCAGCATCTGTGCTGCTATTGTCGGCAAGATGCGTTCCCTGTGGCGCTTTGAACCGATTGAGTCTGATACTTGTTGGCGGCTCTGAATGACAGATGGCGTCGGAAAGTTGCGCAAACATTTCCTCACCCATCAGTTTCTGGGTTTGCTGTATAAACTCTTCTGGTAATATCTTGGTCATGATGTAGTGTTATTGCTTATTGTCAGAAATCGATGTCGAAGACGTCTTCTGCGTTTTTGTTTTCTTTCTTTTGTTTGAGCTGAGGCGGATTCTTCAGATTTCCCTTCTCGTCGAAGAGTCCGTAGGTAGTACGCAGCACGATAAACTCGGTGCGTCGGTTCAGCTGGTTGCATATTTCCTGATGCTCTTTGGTCTGCTTGGTGATAAACTCGGTGGTGAGCACGTCGCCTTCCTTGAGCCATGGATATTTCTCGGTCATCTTCTTGCGTACGGTTTTCGGCTTTTCCCATCCGTAACCTCTTGGCGTGAGCCTGTCTTTGGCTATGCCGTGGGCGATGAGATAGTCGACTACAGCCTGAGCCCTTCGTTGCGAGAGGCGCTGATTGTATTCGGCACTTCCTTTATAGTCGCAATGGGCTCCCAACTCAATGGTTACATTAGGGTTCTCCTTGAGCAGCGCTGTGAGCTCGTCGAGAGCCTTGGTGCTGGCAGGTGTAAGGGTGGCTTTGTCGAAATCGTAGAAGATGTTGTCGATAAGAACCGGGGCTGTGATAGAAGCCAAGGGGAACTGCAGCACATATTCCTTGCTCTCTTTGGCGGTGTCGACACGCAGTTCTTCCTTGTGATTGAGGAATCCCTTGCACGATGCCATCAGCAGATAGTCCACATGAGGCTTGATGGGAAGAGTGAAAGAGCCGTCGCCCTTGACAGGCAGTTTCTTGTAGGTTCCGTCGTTGCCCACCACCATTACCTGTGCGGCAGTAAGCTCATAACCGCCCATCTCGTAAACCCATCCCTTGATGGTGGTAACGATTTCGGGGTTCTCGAACGAGTAGATATGGTCGTATCCGCGTCCGTCTTTACGGTTGGACGAGAAGAAGCCTCGGTTGTGAGGTCCCTCGAAGGTCATTCCGAAGTCATCGCCCTCTGAGTTGAGTGGATAACCAGGATGTTCTATCTTGTATTGGCGTGTCTTGGCATCTACTTTGGCCATATAGATGTCGAGTCCGCCCATTCCGGGATGTCCGTTGCTGCTGAAGTACAGGTCGCCATTGGGACGGAAGGTAGGAAACATCTCGTCGCCAGGAGTGTTGACAGGTTCGCCAAGGTTCTCTACTCCTCCCAGTCCGGCAGCCGTAAGTCTGACACGCCAGATGTCGAGTCCGCCCATTCCTCCCGGCATGTCGGAAACGAAGTAGAGCCATTCTCCATCGGGCGAGATGGCAGGATGGGCATAGCTGCTCAGTGTGTCTTTCGTCACTTCCAGCATTGTGGCTTTTCCCCAAGCCGCATCCGAACGTGGTGAGGTGGCTATCTGTGCATAACGTGGCGATGAGGGGTCGGTGACACACTGGGTGAGATACATTTCCCTGCCATCGGGCGTAAAGCAGCAGGCTCCCTCATCATAGTCGGTGTTCAGTCCGGTGCCTATGGCCTCGGGTTTGCTCCATTTCCCTCGGTCGTCTTTTTCTGAGAGGAAGATGTCGCCAGCCTTGGTGCCTGTGATTCCACTCAGTTCGTCTCCCAGTGCCTCGTTGCGTGTCGAGGTAAAATAAAGTTGGTCGTAGTCATCACCGAAGAGTACGGGCGAATAGTCGTGGCGTCGTGAGTTGAATACATCCATGCGTTTTACGATGTATCGGCTTCCCTGCTTCTTCCATTCGGGTGCCATCTGTGCCGACTTCAGTCCGTTGGCAACGAGCTGGTTTCCAGGCATGGAGTCTTTGAGCATCAGAAACACCTTCTCAGCCTGTCGGTAGTCGCCATTCTTGAGCAACTGTCGGGCATAGGCCAGTTGGTCTTCCTTCGATGCCTGGTTGTAGCGTATGGCGTTTCGATAGGCAGCTATGGCTTTGGGTGTGGCATTGATGCGCTGGTAGCATTGAGCCATCTTCAGAGCCCGTTTTCCACGGGTGTCGCGCTCCTTGGCTGGCGTACGCGTGTAAGCCTGCTTGAACTGGTCGGCAGCATCGTAGTATTCGCCTAAGGCGAGAAACTTCTCGCCTTTCTTCATATACTTGTCTGCTCCACAGCTCATCAGCAGGAGGCTGCTGATGAGCAAGAGCATTGTGTTCCGTCTAATATGTTTCATATTAGGATAACGTAAAAAGGGGTGAATTATTTTTTCTTACCAGAGATTTACTCAACTTCCGTACATGCGAAACCTCAGAAATTTACATCTTGTCGAATGGCAGTCTGTACTGGCATCCTTCCTTCCAGTTGCTGCATCCGTAGGCTGTCTTTCCCTTGATGATGGTTCCCTTTCCACACAGTGGGCAGGGCTTGCCTACCATTGGGTCTTCGTTTGCCGCAGGAGTCGCAGGCTGCGATGTTCCAGTCGCCGAAGGCTTTCTTGCCGTTGTTTTCTTGGCTGCAGGCTTTTTCTTGAGGTCTTCCTCGGTGGTTATGGTGACGTGGCGTGCGCTGTTGTCCGACAGCACGTCTTTCACAATCTGGTTGATCTGTTCCTTCAGTCCGTTGATGAAGTCGGCAGGGTCGTAGGTCTTGTGCTCTATGTCGCGCAACTTCTTCTCCCAGATACCTGTCAGCTCGCAGCTTTTCAGCAGTTCCTCGTTGATGGTGTCAATGAGTTCGATACCCGTAGGTGTGGCAACGAGGTTTTTTCGCTGTCGCCTTATGTAGTGTCGCTTGAAGAGGGTTTCGATGATGCCGGCACGCGATGAAGGTCTGCCTATTCCGTTCTCCTTCAGGGCAGCGCGCAGTTCTTCGTCTTCCACAAACTTTCCAGCCGTCTCCATGGCTCTGAGCAGCGAGGCTTCGGTGTAGTATTTGGGCGGTGTGGTCCACTTCTCCGTGAGTGTAGGCTTGTGGTCACCGCTCTCTCCCTTCACGAATGCAGGCAGGGTGCGTTCTTCTACGTTTTCCTTCTTGCTGTTGTTGCCGTCCGCCTCCTCCTCGTCGGTGTTTTTGTTGTTTGACTCCTTGGCATATACATCTCTCCAGCCTGGTTCGAGTATTTCCTTGCCGCTCACTTTGAATTCCACCTTCTGTTCTTTACCGTCAGTCTCGCCGATTACTTCGCCCAAGACGGTTGTGGTAGAGAACTTGCAGTCAGGATAAAAGATACTGATGAAGCGCTTGGCAATGAGGTCGTACACATTGGCTTCCATATCTGTAAGTCCCGAGGGTGGCACTCCTGTAGGGATGATGGCATGGTGGTCGGTCACTTTGCTGTTGTCGAACACCTTTTTGCTCTTGGGCAGTTTCTTTCCTGTTGCTGCCAGTTGCTGTATCAGGGGCAGGTATTTCTGCTGGCTGTTGATCTTTGCCTGACTCACACCATTGAGAATCTGAGGACATTTGGGGTAGATGTCGTCGGTAAGAAACTGGGTGTCCACACGAGGATAGGTAGTAAATTTCTTCTCGTAGAGGCTCTGTATGAGCTTGAGCGTCATGTCGGCAGAATAGCTGAACTTCTTGTTGCAGTCCACCTGCAGCGATGTGAGGTCGTAGAGGTGAGGTGGCGCCTCGGTGCCTTTCTTCTTGGTGACAGCAGTCACGGTGAGGGGTTTTCCGGCGATGGTGCTGAATGCTTTCTCGCCTTCCTCCTTGCTGGTGAATTTTCCGCTTGTTGCAGTAAACTGTGTGTCGCGATAGATGGTGGCAAGCACCCAGTAGGGTTCTGGCTCGAAGTTGTCGATTTCTTTCTGTCGGTTCACGATGAGTGCAAGGGTGGGAGTCTGCACACGTCCTATGCTGAGCACCTGTCTGTTCTGTCCGTATTTCAGTGTGTAGAGGCGTGTGGCGTTCATTCCGAGTATCCAGTCGCCTATGGCACGTGAGAGTCCGGCAAGGTAGAGCGGCTGATACTCACTCTGGTCTTTCAGTTCCTGAAATCCCTGTCGGATGGCTTCATCGGTCATTGATGAAATCCAGAGTCGCTTAACGGGACATTTGGCCTGTGCTTTCTGCATCACCCATCTCTGTATGAGCTCACCTTCCTGTCCGGCGTCACCACAGTTGATGATGCTGTCGGCCGCCTGCATCAGTCGCTCTATGGTATCAAACTGTCGTTTGATGCCTTCGTCATTGATGAGCTTGATGCCGAATCTTTGTGGAATCATGGGCAGGGCCGAAAGGCTCCATCTTTTCCACATGGGGGTATAGTCGTCGGGTTCCTTCAGCTCACACAAGTGGCCGAAGGTCCAGGTTACTTGGTATCCGTTACCTTCCATATATCCGTCGTGTGCCGAGTTTGCGCCTATGATGCGGGCTATGTCTTTGGCAACACTGGGTTTCTCTGCTATACAAACTATCATTCTTTATTCTTATTTCTGTTTGCAAAGGTACAACAAAATAATGAGAAAGTGATCATTTCGTTTTCTTTTCTATTCAGTAAGGACAAAATATTCCGCAAGATTGTCGCCCTGAACCAACGGTCACCGGCCGAAGGAAATTGAAATTCGCAGGCCGAAGGGTAAAGCAAAGGTAAAGGGCAGAAGCAAGTTTTTGGCAGCACGCCCTGAAAGGGCGTGTGGGTAAATCCTTGCGTGCGAATTTACTTGTACACCTAACAGGGCGTATTCGTATAAATCCGTGTAATCCGTGCCTAAAAACAACGAGATTACTCGTACTCCTGCCAACTCTTAATCTGCAGGTCGTCCTGCGAGAGTGTGCAGAAAGCCTCGATGAAGGCTGAGGCTAAGCGTGCGTTGGTCATCAATGGAATGTTGTGGTCGATGGCACCGCGACGGATTCTGTAACCATTGGTAAGCTCTCGCTTGGTATGGTTCTTAGGAATGTTCACGATGAGGTCGAACTTGTGGTCGGCAATCATTTCCATGACGTTAGGCATGTCCTTGTGATCCTCGTCGGGCCAAGCCACGGCAATTGCCTTCACATGATTGTCGTTGAGGAACTTGGCTGTTCCCTCGCTGGCATAAACGGTGTAGCCGTTCTTTACCAGAGCCTGGGCAGCATCGAGCATGGAAGCCTTCTCCTTGGTGCCACCGCTCGAAATCATGATGCCCTTCTCCTTTGAAGGAATCTTGTAGCCTGTGGCAATCAGCGAGTTGAGCAATGCCTCCTCGAAGGTGTCGCCCATACAGCCTACCTCACCTGTAGAACTCATGTCGACGCCAAGTACTGGGTCCGCGTTCTGCAAACGGGCGAATGAGAACTGTGAAGCCTTCACACCCATGCGGTCGATATCGAAAGCCGACTTGTCTGGCTTCTGGTAAGGAGCATCGAGCATGATGCGTGTAGCTGTCTCAATGAAGTTGCGCTTCAATACCTTGCTCACGAATGGGAATGAGCGGGAAGCACGCAGGTTGCACTCGATCACCTTCACGTCGCGACCCTTGGCCAGATACTGGATATTGAAAGGACCAGAGATGTTGAGCTCCTTGGCAATGGCACGTGAGATCTTCTTGATCTGACGGGCTGTGGCGAAGGAAATCTGCTGAGCAGGGAATGTCATCGTAGCGTCGCCGGAGTGAACACCCGCATACTCTACGTGCTCTGAGATACCGTACTCTACTACCTCGCCGTTCTGAGCCACACCGTCGAACTCTATCTCGTTGGTCTCTGTCATAAACTGAGAGATAACCACAGGGTACTCCTTGGAAACCTCAGAAGCAGCCTCGAGGAAGCGACGCAACTCATCATCGTCGTGGCAAACGTTCATGGCTGCGCCAGAAAGAACGTAGGATGGACGAACGAGCACAGGATAGCCTACCTCGTCGATGAACTTCTGAACATCCTCCATCGAGGTGAGGGCGCTCCACTTAGGCTGGTCGATGCCCAACTTGTCGAGCATGGCAGAGAACTTGCCGCGGTTCTCGGCACGGTCGATGTTCACAGGAGATGTACCCAGGATTGGCACAGACTGGCGATGGAGCTTCATTGCCAGGTTGTTAGGAATCTGACCACCTACAGAAACAATCACACCACGTGGTGACTCCAGGTCGATGACATCGAGTACACGCTCGAACGAAAGCTCATCGAAGTAGAGACGGTCGCACATATCGTAGTCGGTAGACACGGTCTCGGGGTTGTAGTTGATCATGATAGACTTGTAACCCAACTTGCGGGCTGTGTTGATGGCGTTGACCGAACACCAGTCGAACTCTACGGACGAACCGATGCGGTAAGCACCCGAACCCAGTACGATGACCGATTTCTCGTTCTTGTAGTAGTTGATGTCGTAACCCTCTACGGCGTAAGTCATGTAGAGATAGTTGGTCAGGTCGGGATGCTCGCTGGCCACAGTAGGGATGCGCTTCACGGCAGGCAGGATGTTCAGCTTCTTGCGCTGGGCACGAACAGCGAGAACCTCCTTCTCCATATTGGTGTCCTGTGTCTTCAGTACGAAGCGGCCTATCTGGAAGTCAGAGAAGCCCAAAACCTTGGCCTCGCGCAATACCTCGGCAGGCATCTCCTCCAATGTGTTGTATTCAGAAAGCTTGTGCTTGTAGTCTACAATATTCTTCATGCGCTCGATGAACCAAGGGTCGATCTTGGTCAACTCCTCGATGCGCTCGATGGTGTAGCCTTCCTCCAAAGCCTGGGCGATGGCAAAGATACGGAGGTCGGTAGGATTGGAAAGCTCCTCGTCCAGGTTGTCGAACTTGGTGTGGTCGTTGCCTACGAAACCATGCATTCCCTGACCGATCATGCGCAGACCCTTCTGGAGCATCTCCTCGAAAGAGCGGCCGATAGACATGATTTCACCTACCGACTTCATCGAAGAACCGATCTTGCGGCTTACACCGGCAAACTTGGTAAGGTCCCAACGGGGAATCTTACAGATCATATAGTCGAGTAAAGGAGCCACATAGGCCGAGTTGGAAGTTCCCATCTCACCTATCTGGTCGAGTGTATAGCCAAGGGCAATCTTGGCAGCCACAAAGGCGAGCGGATAACCGGTAGCCTTAGAGGCAAGAGCAGACGAACGGCTCAGACGGGCATTGATCTCGATGATGCGATAGTCGTTGGTCTCGGCATTGAAGGCATACTGGATGTTGCACTCGCCAACAATCTGCAGATGGCGCACGCACTTCACGGCAATGTCCTGCAACATCTTCACCTGCTCATCGGTAAGCGAACAGGTAGGAGCCACAACGATAGACTCGCCCGTGTGAATGCCCAATGGGTCGAAATTCTCCATAGAGGCAACGGTGAAGCAGCGGTCGTTGGCATCGCGGATGCACTCAAACTCAATCTCCTTCCATCCCTTCAGGCTCTCCTCTACGAGCACCTGAGGTGCGAAGGTAAAGGCCGACTCAGCAATCTCCTTGAACTCCTCCTCAGTCTTGCAGACACCAGAGCCGAGACCGCCCAGCGCATAAGCCGAACGAATCATGATAGGATAGCCTATCTTGCGGGCAGCGTCGACAGCCTCTTCCATGTTCTCGCAGGCGTGGCTTACCGGCACCTTGAGGTCAACCTTGTTGAGCTCCTTCACGAAGAGGTCGCGGTCTTCGGTGTTCATGATAGCCTCTACCGATGTGCCGAGAACCTGCACACCGTATTCCTTGAGCACACCGCTAAGATAGAGTTCAGTACCCACGTTGAGGCCAGTCTGTCCACCCCATGCGAGCATGATGCCGTCGGGGCGCTCCTTCTTGATGATTTCAGTTACAAAAAAAGGTGTCACTGGCAAGAAATAAACCTTGTCTGCGATACCTTCACTTGTCTGAATCGTTGCAACATTGGGATTGATGAGGATGGAACTGATACCCTCCTCACGCAAAGCCTTGAGGGCTTGCGAACCGGAATAGTCAAACTCACCTGCCTGGCCGATTTTCAAAGCACCGGAACCCAGTACGAGGACTTTCTTAAGCTGTTTCTTCATCATTATTTTTATAACTATAAGTTTGTTCTTGAATTGTATCTAATGCTTAGGATTGTATTTGGGTTGTTTAGGTCAAATACACTATTTCTGGATGCAAAGTTACATCATTTTTTTGACTTCTGCAAATTTCTTTGCCTATTAAATAATATCAATAATAATTTTTTTCTTTTAAGGGTACAATGACAATCAGCAGCACGCCCTGAAAGGCTGAAGCTCTTAGCCCAGGGCAACGCCCTGGGTATACTGGCAATCAGCAATGCGCCCTGTAAGGGCAACAGCTTTGTTAATTGCCTGGTATTGAAAGCTTTTGCCCTTACAGGGCGACAACCTTGCGTCCATAACAACCCAGGGCGCT